>VFQO010000764.1_pt1 | contig 30440 bp, 35 predicted proteins | sample 3512331 | NCBI WGS metagenome assembly VFQO01 (sample SAMN10412371, study PRJNA504923) | tailings metagenome | isolation source: Replicate 3 from Balatoc abandoned mine | place: Philippines: Itogon, Benguet | collected 2017-08-28 | reverse complement strand
AAAGGGGGTCCCTCTTCGACGCCGATCGGGGGTCCCTTTTGAACGCCGTTTGACAGCCAAGGGCGCGCCTGTTCTCCGATGGTGACGCCGCGCTGACCGCGCAGCGGCGTTGCCGGAGGGCCGGCCACGGACAGCGTGTCGTTCGGCGCACGGCTATGGGACCGCTCGACCGGTGCGCAAGCCGGCGCTGCGCTTCGGCTCCTCCATTTCATTCCGGCCCTTCGGGTGCGCGCCGCCCTTTGGCGCGGTCCCGTCGCCTTTTCTCGCCGCCCGCCCCGCCGTCCGGGGCCGGGTGTGGTTGAAGAGAAGGAAGAAAGTCATGAAGCTTGATTTTATCGATCTGGGCAATCTGTCCATCGCCGCCGCCAACATGCGCGGGAAGGGGAAAGACCCCGACGTTGCAGACCTTATTCCGAGCATCCGTGCGCGCGGGGTGCTGGTCCCGCTGCTCGTCCGCCTCAATTGTGCGGATGGGCATTTCGAGATTGTCGCGGGGCGTCGGCGCTTTACCGCCGTCGGCTCCGTCGCGCGCGAGGGCGGAGCGGTTCGGCCTATCCCTTGCGCCATTCTCGACGAGGGCGACGATGCCGACGCGCACCTTCAACAACAGCTATGCGATGATCGATGCGGCCGTGAGCGGTTATGGTATCGCCTATGTCCCCGAGAGCATCGTCGAACGGCAAATCGCGTCGGGTGAACTCGTTCAGATTCTCGACGACTGGTCACCGTTCTTCGACGGCTATTTCCTTTATTATCCAAGCCGCCGCCAAAATCTTCCGGCGTTCCAGGTGATAGTCGATGCACTGCGCCACCGCAGCTAGGCATTGTCGACTTGCTGAATGTCCGATCTCCTGAGGTCGAAGTCGAAAGCGGATGAGGTGGATGGCTCCCGCTCACGGCATCCAGGTGCCAAGATGGGTTGCTGTCATGCAAACCCGAGCAGAGGAGCCATCCGCCATGGAGATTACCACGATCGGCCTCGACCTGGCCAAGAACGTTTTTCAGGTTCACGCAGTTGATGCAGCTGGGGATGTCGTTGTGCGAAAGACGCTTCGCCGTGCTCAGCTTCTGCCTTTCTTCGCGAAGGCGGGACCGTGTCTTGTTGGCATCGAGGCCTGCGGCACGTCGCACCATTGGGCGCGCGAGCTGACCGCACTCGGGCACGAGGTGCGGCTGATGCCGCCTGCCTACGTCAAACCCTATGTGAAGCGCGGGAAGAACGATGCTGTCGATGCGGAAGCGATCTGTGAAGCGGTCACGCGGCCGACGATGCGCTATGTCGCGGTGAAGTCGCGCGAGCAGCAGGCGGCGCTGACGCTGCATCGTAGTCGCAGTCTACTCGTTGGGCAGCGAACGCAGCTGATCAACATGATCCGAAGTCTGCTCGCCGAGTTTGGGATCGTAATCCCGGAAGGGCGGGATCGAGCTCTGATCATGGCACGACAGATCGTCGACAGCGAGCGCACCCCGGAGGTGCCCGACGACGCAGTAATGATCGTCGGGATGCTCTCGCAGCAAGCGCTCGACATCCATGCGCGACTTCACGCGATCGAACTTCGGCTGGCAGCACTTCAGCGTAGCGACGAGGTGGCGCTGCGGTTGTCGACCATCCCTGGCATCGGCCCGGTCGGCGCAACGGCCTTGGCGGCATCGGTCAGCGATCCTCACCAGTTCCGTTCTGGCCGGCAGTTTGCCGCCTGGCTCGGGCTCACGCCGCTGCAAAGGTCGAGCGGTGGGAAGGAACGGCTAGGGCGGATCAGCAAGATGGGGGACAAATATCTGCGCCGGCTGCTGGTCATAGGCGCGACCTCATTGGTCCGCCGCGCGAAATACAAGCCCGACACGGCCGATCCGCGGCTCGTTGCCTTGCTTGCTCGGAAGCCCGCGAGGGTCGCGACGGTCGCCATGGCGAACAAAATGGCTCGGATCGCTTGGGCGCTCATGACGCGGGGGCAGGTCTATCAAGCCCATCACGCCCCATTACTGGCAGGATAATAGAGGGAGCTTGGCTGCGGAGATCAGCCTAACGATGTTGTAAGCGCGATGCGATGTGATGGCGATACCGGTCAGACCGGGAGCTGGGACAACCCACGGACAGTCAAAGGCGTCATAGCCTGAAAAGCCGATCGGGACCCGGTTCGCGGACTCCATCAGGGCCAGCAGTCCCTACTGACTGCATCAACAGGCCGGACAGACGACTGCAACCGACCAAAACGCTGATCATCAATTTATGCTTGCAACGCGGGAGCCATCCACAGAAGACCGTCTCCAATCGGCCAAGTCCGGCCAGGGTCTCATATCTCCGTGGGCTTGCAAGCCCGAAGTAGAAGCGATCGGCATTGACGCGGTCTAGTCCGAGAAGATCGCTTCGAGATGATGATTCCACAGCCGCAAGGCCTCGATCTTTTCTGGCTTCCAATCATGGCGCTGATAGATGCCGGCTACCCCGGCGCGCGAGCCGCCAACATGGTTCAATATTGCTTCGGTAACTTCGAACCGCACGCCCAGCCTTTGAAATCCGGTGGCGACGGTCCGGCGCAGATCGTGCAGGCGCCACGGGGCAATCGGGTTTCCGACGTCACCCTCGATCAGGCTGTCCAGCTTGGCTTTTCCTTTTGCGAACCCCGAGAAAGCGGCGCCGGATGAGGTCGCGAATGTTCGTCCACGTTTCGGCCAGTCTTCTCCGCCCGCTACCTTGTCGAACTCTTCCACGGCGAGATCATTGAGGGGGATATAGTTAGGCTCGCCATTCTTGGTCCGCTCACCGGGCAGCGTCCACATTCGCGCCTTGCGATCAAGCTCAGTCCAGGAAAGTCCTGACACTTCCTCGCGGCGTTGTCCGGTTGCAATCAGCAGGCGTACAATAGGCCCAAAGCACGGATGCGTTTGTGGAGCCGCTTTCCATATTCGCGGCAACTCCGAGTCACTGAGCCAACGATCTCGCGGCTTGACCGCTTTTGGCGTCTCCATTCCTTCCATTGGGCTGATTGGGATGTCGCCGCGACTGACCGCCCAACGAAAGAGGCGTCGCGCCACCGCGAATACATTACGCCGGTTGGCAATCTGCTCTTTTGGAATCTGATCCATCGCAATGACGATATCCGAGCGCACAATCTGTGGCAGCGCCCTGTTGCCAAGTGCTGGAATGAGATGCAGTCGAAGCGAGCGTTCAACCAACGTCTGCCAACCCTTGCCTGTGCACGATTGCGCAAAGCGATTGGCATATGCCGCAAATGGCAACTCGGCCGCTTCCCTCCGCCTCTGCTTCTCCAAGTCGACTGGATTGCGGCGCTGCCGGACAAGAGTGCAAATTCGCACTGCCTCCATTCGAGCGGTTGCCGCAGTCCATGGCGAACCGTGGCGCCCGATCGTGTAGCGTTGGGTCTTCGCTTCTCGGCCACCCATTCGATATTGGAAGAGGTAGCTCTTCGCGCCCGACGGCGTGATCTTCACGCCGAAGCCTTTGAGTTCGTCGTCCCAAAGGAACGAGGCGGTGGGTCCGGCCTGAAGGCGGTCGACCGTTTCTTTGCTGATTCTGCCCGTCGCCACGTGTCACCTCCGCCGTGATTTTACAATCACTCGGAAATCACCATAGCGGAAACGGTGGCGTGCAGCAACGTGCAATTGTCGTATAAATACTTATAAATAAGCCGAAAATTATACGCTATCGTATCCCTACTTACGCTTCCAGCGGAAATACCAGACTTCATGGCCCTGCGCGCGCGCCTTGGCCTCGTAGCGCGTTTCGGGCCAGCCGGCGGGGCGGGTCAGGAAGTCGCTGGCGCTCTTGGCGAGCCACTCGAACTGGTGGCGATGGCGGCGCATCACCATCAGTGCATGTTCCAGATAGACGGGATGGTCGGTACCGAAGCGGAACTCGCCGCCGGGCTTCAGCTTCGCCGCGATCAGGTCGAGTGGGCCGTCGTTCATCATCCGCCGCTTGGCATGGCGCGCTTTGGGCCAGGGATCGGGGTGGAGCAGATAGGCGAAGCTGAGCGCGCCGTCGGGGATGCGGCGCAGCACTTCGAGCGCGTCGCCATGATGGATGCGGACATTGCCGAGCGGCAGGCTCGCGCCATGGTCGCCCGCGACATGGACCAGCGCCTGCGCCACGCCGTTGATGAAGGGTTCGGCACCGATGAAGCCATGGTCGGGCAGCATGTCGGCGCGCCCCGCCATATGCTCGCCGCCGCCGAAACCGATCTCGAAATGCAGCGGGCGGTCTTCGCCGAACAGCGCCGCGGCGGTGACGTCGCCTTCGGCCGGTACCGCGATTTGCGGCAGCAGCGTGTCGACCAGATCCTGCTGGCCCGCACGCAGCGGCTTGCCTTTGGAACGGCCATAGAGGCGGTTGATCGTCGTCGGATCGCCGGGCTTGTAAGCAGTCATGGCGCGCGCCCTAGCCGAGCGCGGGCTCCGGCTGCAAGCTTGGTAAACGCGGTCAGCGCGCCGGCCAGGTCTCCACGCCGCCGACCGCACGCTCGGCGGCAACGAGATCGAGCACGCGCTGCGGCGCGGGCAGACGGTCCTGCGGGACGATGGCAAAGGTCTGCCGCGTGTTGATCATGTTGATCGAATAATAGCTCGCGCCCGCCGCGCCCTGCGGTTCGACTGCGAACGCCTTGCCATTGTCGCCGGTCGCCAGCAGGTAGCGATCGTCGGCGCCATCGGGGCGATACACCGCCTGGTTCGCACGCACGACATGGTCGAGACACCAGCGCGTGCCGGTCATCCGGGTCGCGACGGACTTTACACCGGTTGTCAAAAGTGCGTCGGCGAGGGCGGAGTCGCCCGCCGCGGGGCCAGGAAAGGCGAGCTTCGGTTTGCAGTCGGCAATTGGATGCACGGCGGGCGCATGGCCTGCAGGGACGGTCAATTCGGCCAGCACACCCTCCATCCAGTCCGACAGGTCGGACGGGGTCAGCGTCGCCGACGTCGCGCGCAGCTTCACATACCAGTCGCCGACCGTGAACAGCGCGACCCCGGTGCTGCGGATGCCCTCCACGCCCTTGGGCGCGAACACGGCCTTTATCCCGCTCGCGCTGCTTTGTCCGGGCGGGGTAAAGGCGGTGGGCGCGACGCCGAGCGGCGGATCGGCGAGGTCGGTGCGCAGGCTGATCGCGCGCTGGGCCTGCGCGAACCAGACCGGCACCGCGCCATTGGTGTTGCGGAAGATATAGACGGTGAGCGCCTCGCGCCCGTCGTCGGATGCGAAATTCTGACTGATGTCGAGTTCGGGCGCCGCGAAGCTCGTCGCGCGGATGCGCGGCAGTTCGTCAAGCGCGGCAGGGATGGTGATCCCGCTATTGGCATGCGTCCATGGCTTGCCCTCCGCGACCGCGAGCGGTTCCTGCGCGGCGAGGGGCGCAGCGGCCAGTGCCGCGGCGGCAAAAATTGCCCGATAGCAGATGCTTGTCATCATCGATCCTCCCGCCCCCCGACGCGATAGCTGTCAGAAGGCGGGGGCGATGGCAAGCGAGCCTTGCGGTCGCTTATTCGGCGAGCGCGGCCTTCAGCTTGTCGACCAGGTCGGTGCGCTCCCACGGGAAGGCGTCGCCGGTCGCGGTACGGCCGAAATGGCCATAGGCGGCGGTCTGCCGGTAGATCGGCCTGTTGAGGCCGAGGTGGGTGCGGATGCCCTTCGGCGTCAGCTTGACGAGCTGCGGGATCACCGCCTCGATGCGGCCTTCGTCGACCGTGCCGGTGCCGTGGAGGTCGACATAGATCGACAGCGGTTCGGCGACGCCGATCGCGTAGCTCAGCTGGATCGTGCAGCGGCGCGCGAGGCCCGCGGCGACGATGTTCTTGGCGAGATAGCGGGTGATATAGGCCGCCGAACGGTCGACCTTGGTCGGGTCCTTGCCGCTGAACGCGCCGCCGCCGTGCGGGCTGGCGCCACCATAGGTGTCGACGATGATCTTGCGGCCGGTCAGGCCGGCGTCGCCATCGGGTCCGCCGATCTCGAAACGGCCGGTCGGGTTGATGTGATAGACGGTGTTCGCGGTGAGCAGTTCGGCGGGGAGCAGCTCGGCGACGACGCCCTTCACATAATCGCGCAGTTCCGCGTATTTCGCTTCATCGCCTTCGCCATTGTGGAAATAATAGCCCGGCGCATGCTGGGTCGACACGACGATCGCGGTCGCCTCGACCGGGCGCTCATTGGCATAGCGCAACGTGACCTGGCTCTTGGCGTCGGGTTCGAGGAAGGGCGCGGTGCCGGCCTTGCGGTCGGCGGCCATACGCTCGAGGATCTTGTGGCTGTAATCGAGCGTCGCGGGCATCAGGTCGGGGGTCTCGTCCGACGCATAGCCGAACATTATGCCCTGGTCGCCGGCGCCTTCGTCCTTGTCGCCGCTCTCGTCGACGCCCTGCGCGATATGCGCCGACTGGCCGTGGAGGTTATTCTCGAAGCGGAAGCTTTCCCAGTGGAAACCGTCCTGCTCGTAACCGATTTCCTTGACCGTGTTCCGCACGGTGGCTTCGATCTCTTCGAGCGCGCCCGGCGCCCATTCGCCGTTCTCGAACACGCCCTTGCAGCGGATTTCGCCGGCGAGGACGACGAGCTGGGTGGTGGTCAGCGTTTCACAGGCGACGCGCGCTTCGGGGTCCTTCGACAGGAACAGGTCGACGATCGAATCGCTGATCTGGTCCGCGACCTTGTCGGGATGGCCTTCGGAGACGCTTTCGGACGTGAAGAGGAAGCTGTTGCGCATGGGAGCCTTCTTGGAACGAATATAAAGGAAGCTTTATGTGTGGGTCGTGCTGTTAACGCCCGCGCCGCCGAAAGGCAATGGCGACCGCGAGCAGCAGCAGTGCGAACGCGACGGGAAGCGCATTGCCGTAACGCGCGAACAGCGTCGGCGCGTGGGCGGGCGGCACGACGGTGTCGATGCGTCCCGGCTGGTGCATCGGGATCGAATCGAGGATACGCCCGTCGGCGTCGATCACCGCACTGATCCCGGTCGGGGTCGAGCGGATGACGGGCAACCCTTCCTCGATCGCGCGCAGCCGCGCCTGCGCCAGATGCTGAGGCGGACCCCACGACCCGAACCAGGCGTCGTTCGACGGGTTGAAGATGAAATCGGGGCGGTGGTCGCGGTCGACGACTTGACCCGAAAAGATGATCTCGTAGCAGATCTGCAGCCCCGCCTTGCCGAAGCGGCCGAGGTCGAGCGTGTGCGGGCCGGGGCCGGGCCAGAAATCGATATCGCCGGGCGCGAGCCGCGACAGGCCGATCGCCGACAATATCGGCCGCATCGGCAGATATTCGCCATAGGGGACGAGGTGCGACTTGTCGTAGCGCGGGCCGAGCGTGCCGTCGCCGTGCACCGTCATCACCGCGTTGCGTGCGCCGACGACGTCGCCGGTCTTGTCGAGCTCAAGCTTGAGCGCGCCGAGCAGCATGACGTCGTCGGGGTTCATCAGCGCGACGAGCCGCCCGCGCGCTTCGGCGGGCGAGCGGTCGTAATAGACGAAGGGATAGCCGGTCTCGAGATAGTCGGGGATCGCCGCCTCGGGCCACAGGATCAGGCGCGGGGCATCGCTCCTGGCCTCGGTGAGTCCCGCGAGCTTGGCGAAATTGGCGTCGGCCTTGGCGCCGACCCATTTGTCCTGCTGGCCGACATTGGGCTGGACGACGGTGATGGGGACGGGTTTGCGCGCGGCTTGTGCCGGATCGGATGAGCCGGTCAGGCCGCCCACCTGCGCAAGATAGAAAAAGGGGACGGAGAGAAAGAAGATGGCAGCAAGCCCGCCACCAAGAATTACGGTCGGAAAGGTCCCGTCCCGCAAGGATGGGCCCAGCGCCTGCCACCATGTCGGCACCCATTTTATGGCCTGCATCAGGATGAAGCCGGCGATCAACAGGACGACCGCCGACATCCCATAGGAACCGACAAACCGGGCGGGCGACAGGAGGATCATGTTCGGTGTCAAAATGGCGCTCAAGGGATTCCACGCAAAACCGGTGAACACCCAGCTGCGCAGCCATTCGGTCAGCGCCCACAGCGCGGCGAAGGCGAGGATGAAGGAGAGCGTCGCCCCCGCGAAGGCGGGGGCCGCAGTCGGCCTTGAACCGGCGCCATCGGAAGAACCGCCAGCGGCCCCCGCCTTCGCGGGGGCGACGAATTTGGTCGTGACCCACGCCCCCCACGTCGCCAGCGCCGGATAGACCGCGAGGTACAGCGCGAGCAGCACCACCGCGATCCAGCCGAGCCACGCCGGCATCGCCGCCTGATAGGTGAAGGCGGTCGCGATCCAGTTCAGCCCGATCGTGAAATGCCCGACCCCGAACGCCCAGCCGATGCCGAAGGCGCCGCGGCTGCGCGGCGCGCGCGCCACCAGCGCCATCCAGCCCGCGAGCGCGGCGAGCGTCAGCGGCCAGAGGTGGAGCGGCGCAAAACCCGTCGCCGAAACGGCGCCGAGCAACAGGGCGACAAGCTTGGGCCAGCGGTCGGCGAAAGCGGCGATGCGGGAGGAGAGCACGGTCACGCGCGCTGCTTTAGCCGCGCCGCGGTGCCGCGACAATGACGCTTGCCAAGCGCCGCGCATTTTCGCAGCATCGCCGCGGGTCCGCCTGACGGGAGGCATATATGTGGTGGTTGGCACTGGCGCTGGGCGCGGGCACTTATGGCGAGCTGGTGAACGACCCGGCCGAGGTGCGCTTCTGCGTCGCCGCCGCCGAGGTCCAGGCGGCGGCGCCCGGCGGCTCGCCCGACGACGGCTATTTCCACGATCTCGTCGCGCGCAAATTCCTCCTCCGCCTCGCCGATCTCGGCGCAATGGACAAGGCCGCGCTCGCCGCGGCGAAAGCCGCCTATAGCGGCAGCGCCGAAGAGGAGGTGCGCTACGAACATTGCCGGACGCTTGCGCTGTCGATCCCCGAGGGCGGCGACCTGGTCGACGCGGCGGCGATCGCCGACGGCGAGGTCGATGGCGAGTTCGCCGCAGCGGTCGCCGCCGCCGCGGCTGAAGCTGCCGCCGACGGGGCCGAAGCCGCCGCGGCCGACGCTGCGGCTGATGGGGCCGAAGCCGCCGCCGATGCGGCCGATGCCGCTGCCGCGATGGCGGACAGCACCGCCGCGCTCGCCGCGCCCGACACCGTCTCCTGCTTCGCGATGCTCTCGGCCTTTCGCCGCGGCATGGCCGACGGCAGCCGCGAGGCGAAGGCGTTCGATACGATGATCGAGCGGCTCGAAACGCGCCACTATGCCGAAAAGGGCGAGAGCGCCGGCGCCGCGGCCGATCTGGCGGGCGCCGTGGTCGCGTTCGACGCCGAGGCCTTCGAAGCGCTGAGCGAGGAAGAGGCCGAACCGCGCATGCAGGCGTGCATGGACCTCGCGAACGGCTAGAGCATATATTTCATCTTGATGGCTTGCGCGGTGTCGCCGCTCACGACGAAGCTCGCCGATTTGAAGCTCGGCGCGCCGACGGTGATCGTCGGGTTGCGCGAGAAGCCGAAGCCTTCCTTGGGCAGGAAGATCGCGAGGTCCATCTTGTTGTTGCTGTTCTCGTCGTGGACGACCGCGATCGCATAGGTGCCCGCCGCCGGCGCCGCGATCTTGAAATGCCCTGCATCGGCGGCCTTCACCGCCATCTTCACCGACGCCTTGTCCTTGCTGCAATCGGGAAAGGCCTTGGCGTTGGTCGTCAGGCACACCAGCACCTGCCCCTTGGTGTTGCGCAGGCCCGTCAGGCTGACGTCGATGCTAGGCTTGCCGGATTCAGGAGGGGGGGCGCTCGCCGCGGTCAGCGACAGCAAAGCTGCCAAACCCCAGATCGGTGCCGCACGCCTTGTCCCAGAAACGGAAATAAAGCCCATAATTCCCCCGGTAAGCGGCATGATGCTGCTGGTGGTGCGTCGCGGTTATCAGCCAGCGCCCTGCCGGTCCATGAACAAGCGCACGCGGGAACATCTCCCACCCCATATGATTGCCGACCCCCATGACCGTCATGATCGTCAAGACGAGTCCCAGCACCGCGACATGGATCGGGATAAGGAAGACGAGCGCGGGAATGACGACCGCGCCGCTGATCGCCTCGACGGGGTGGAAACTCATCGCGGCCCAGGCGGTCGGCGGGCGGCTGTCGTGGTGGACGGCATGCGCGATGCGAAACCAGCGCGGCCGGTGCATCCAGCGGTGGGTCCAATAGAACCATGCGTCGTGGATCAGCAGATAGGCGAACAGGCTGACGGGGAGGTACCAGAGCGGGTAATCGCCGATATCGGTGTAGATAAGCGTCCAGCCATGCGCCTGCCACCCCCAAGCGACGATCCCGGCGGGCACGCCATAGATTGCGGCGCTCGCCAGGCTCCAGCCGATTTCGCGCTTCATCTGGCGTTCGAGCCCGCGATAGAGGCCGGGATGCCGGATCCGCGTCGCGAGCGCGAAGCCGCCGCTGCTGATAAGGTAGCGCACCGCGACGATCGCGGTCATCGCGAAAGCCGAGAGCAGGATGGCGAGCGCGGCCGTCATGCAGGTGCGCTCGCCGTCCCGCAGCCAAGGCTGCGCTGCATGTAGACGGTGTCGAGCCAGCGGCCGTGCTTCCACCCCATGCCCGCGAGGCGCCCGGCATGGACGAAACCACACGCCGCGTGCAACGCGATCGAGGCCGGCTCGCCGCCGCCGATCACCGCAATGATCGTGCGGAAGCCGCTGTCCTCCGCCGCGGTCAGTAGCGCATCGAGAAGGGCACGCCCGACCCCGCGGCCCTGCGCGGCGGGCGCGACATAGATGCTGTCCTCGCACGCCCAGGCATAGGCGGCGCGCGGGCGGAATTGGCTGGCATAGGCATAGCCGAGGATCTGGCCGTCGGCGTCGCGTGCCATGAGGAAGGGCCAGCCCTTCGCCCGGTGCTCGACGATCAGCGCCTCGGTCGACGCGATGCTGCGCGGCTCGATGTCGTAGCTGGCGGTGCCGTGAACGACGTGATGTGCATAGATGGCCGCGACGGCGGATGCGTCGTCGATACTGGCAGGCTGGATGCGCGGCGGGGCCATGCGTTCGGGATAGCGGGTGCACGCCATGGCGCAATCGCTTTGCGAAGCCGGCGAAGCGCGGCTAGGGCAGGGGCATGACCCGCGCCACCCCTTCCTGCGACATTGCCATCGTCGGTGGCGGGCTTGCGGGCGGGCTGGCGGCCTTGGCCCTCGCCGCGAAGCGCCCCGAACTCGACGTGCGGCTCGTCGAGCACGAGGCGATCGGCGGTAATCATATATGGTCCTTTTTCGATGGCGACATCGCCGAAAAGGACCGCTGGCTCGTCGCGCCGCTCGTGCGCCATTACTGGCACGGTTACGACGTGCATTTCCCGCACCATCGCCGCACCTTGCGCATGGGGTACAAGAGCATCACCGGCGAGGCGCTGGCCGAAGCGGTCGCCGCGGCGCTGCCCAAGGGGCGCATCGTCGCCGACCGCGCCAAGCATGTTGCGCCCGACCATGTGCTTTTCAGTCGCGGCGGCCGGCTCGATGCGAAGCATGTCATCGACGCGCGCGGCGCCGGTAACCTCGCGGCGCTGACCTGCGGCTGGCAGAAATTCGTCGGGCAGGCGCTGACGGTGAACGGCGGCCATGGCCTTGCCCACCCGGTGGTGATGGACGCGCGTGTGGCGCAACTCGACGGCTATCGTTTCGTCTACCTCTTGCCCTTCGACGAGGAGACGGTGTTCGTCGAGGATACTTATTACAGCGACAGCCCCGACCTCGACGTCGAGCTGATCCGTGAACGCATCGGCGCCTATGCCGCCTGGCGCCAGTGGGAGGTCACCGGCGTGACGCGCGAGGAAACCGGCGTGCTGCCGGTGGTGATCGCGGGCGAGTTCGATCGCTTCTGGCCCGAGGGCGACCGGGTCGGCCGGATCGGAACGCGCGCCGGGGCGTTTCACGCGACCACCGGTTATTCGCTGCCCGATGCGGTGCGCACCGCCGCGGCGCTGCCGGGGCTGGTCGACGGCGCCGACCTGCCCGCGAAACTGCGCGACCGGGCGGCGCGCGCCTGGCGGCGCCAGCGCTTCTATCGCCTGCTCGACACGATGCTGTTCCGCGCTGCCGAGCCTGCCGAACGCGTACGCATCTTCGAGCGCTTCTATCGCCTGTCGCCGCGGCTGATCTCGCGCTTCTATGCCGGGCAATCGACGCGCGGCGACAAGCTGCGTATCCTGTCGGGCAAGCCGCCGGTGCCGATCGGTCGGGCGCTGAGCGCGGTGCGAAAGCTGGGCTGGAAATAATGAAGAAAGCCATCGTCATCGGCGCCGGATTCGGCGGCCTTGCGCTCGCGATCCGCCTCCAGTCCGCGGGCGTCGCGACGACCGTCGTCGAGGCGCGCGACAAGCCCGGCGGGCGCGCCTATCATTGGCAGAAGGACGGCTTCACCTTCGATGCCGGGCCGACGGTGATCACCGATCCGCCGTGCCTGCACGAGCTGTGGGCGCTCAGCGGGCACGACATGGCCGCCGACGTCGATCTCGTCCCCGTCATGCCCTTCTACCGGCTGAACTGGCCCGACGGGACGAACTTCGACTATTCGAACGACGAAGCCGCGCTCGCGGCCGAGATCGCGAAGCTCAACCCCGCCGATGTCGCGGGTTATGAGAAATTCCTGACCTATTCGAAGGGGGTCTATGAGCAGGGCTATGTGAAGCTCGGTTCGGTCGCCTTCCTCGACTTCGCTTCGATGATCAAGGCGGCGCCGGCGCTGATGAAATATCAGGCGTGGCGCAGCGTCTATTCGATCGTCTCCTCTTACGTGGAGGACGAACGGCTGCGGCAGGCCTTGTCGTTCCACACGCTGCTCGTCGGCGGCAACCCGATGACGACGAGCAGCATCTATGCGCTGATCCACACGATCGAGAAGGACGGCGGCGTCTGGTTCGCGCGCGGCGGCACCAATGCGCTGGTCAGCGGCATGGTGCGGTTGTTCGAACGGCTTGGCGGGACGCTGCGGCTCGGCGACCCGGTGACGAAAATCGAAACGGCGGGCGACCGCGCGACGGGTGTCGGCACCGTGAGCGGCTGGCATGGCGCCGCCGACATGGTCGCGACCAACGGCGATTTGATGCACAGCTATCGCGACCTGCTCGATCACAAGCGCGGGCCGAAGGTCGCGAAAGGCCTTGCGCGCAAGCGCTGGTCGCCTTCTCTCTTCGTCGTCCATTTCGGGGTGAAGGGCGATTATCCCGATATTGCGCACCACAGCATAATCTTCGGCCCGCGTTACAAGGGGCTGCTCGACGACATCTACAAGAATGGCGTCGTGCCGGGCGACTTTTCGCTCTACCTCCATCATCCCAGCGCCACCGACCCCGGCATGGCGCCGCCGGGCCATGCGAGCTTCTATGCGCTCGCCCCGGTCGCGCATCTCGGCAAGGCGCAGGCCGACTGGGACGGCGATTTCGGGCGGCAGTTCGCCGATGCGATATTGGACGAGGTCGAGGCACGCGTGCTGCCGGGACTGCGCGCCAATCTCGCCACCAGCTTCCACTATACGCCGGCCGATTTCGGCCGCGATCTGTCGGCGCATCTCGGCAGCGCCTTCAGCCTTGAGCCCGTGCTGTGGCAGAGTGCCTGGTTCCGTGCGCACAACCGCGACGATGTGATTTCGAATCTCTATTTCGTGGGAGCCGGGACGCATCCGGGAGCCGGTATCCCGGGGGTGGTCGGCAGTGCAAAAGCGACGGCTGCATTGATGATCGGGGGCATGGAATGAGTAACGAACTGATCGATGCGATTAGTGACGGTTGGGGATGGACCGGTCTGTGCGCCGCCGATGTTGTGGCGACCAGCCCCTTTGGCCATTTGGTAATCCGCGACGAGGATGGCCGTTTCTGGTATCTTGATCCCGAGCTTCGCGAGATCGACCGCATCGCTGATACCGAGGAGCAACTGTTCACGCATATGAACAAGGCCGAGGTAAAGCAGGTATGGCTCGCAGAAAATCTTGTTGCAGAGGCGCGAGATCGACTAGGAGCGCCGCCACCGGGTTGCTGTTACTCGCTGACACCGCATGCCCTGCTCGCGGGCGACTATAGCCCCGAGAATCTTTGGATCGTGCCGATCGTGGAATTGGTGCGATTCACCGGAAGCGTCGAGCAGCAGACACGGCACCTTCCGGAGGGGACAAAATTCGAATTGAAAGTGACCGAATGAAACGCCTTGCCGTCTATTGTGGCTCCGCCACCCCCGCCGACCCGATCTATATCGACACTGCGCGCCATGTTGGCCGCACCCTCGCCGAAAAGGGCATCGGGGTCGTCTATGGCGGCGGCCGGCTCGGGCTGATGGGCGCGATCGCCGACAGTGCATTGGAAGCCGGCGGCGAGGTGATCGGCGTGATCCCCGAGGCGCTGGTCGGGACCGAGGTCGCGCACACCGGCTGCACCGAGCTCCATGTCGTCAGCGGCATGCACGAGCGCAAGCGTATGTTCACCGACCTGTCGGACGGTTTCCTTACCATCCCCGGCGGGGTCGGCACGATGGACGAATTGTGGGAAGCGATCAGCTGGGCGCAGCTTGGCTATCATGCCAAGCCGGTCGGGCTGCTCAACGCCGCGGGCTTCTACAACGACCTGATCGCCTTCAACCGCAACATGATCGAGGTCGGCTTCATCCGCCCCGCGCATGCCGGGATCATGATCGTCGACGCGGGGCTCGAACCCTTGCTCGACAAGATGGCGGCCTATGAGCCGCATGCCCCGATCTTCGCGATGAAGGCCGACGATCTCTAGATGGAGGGCGCGGGGGGCTATGACGCGCACGACCTGCACGGCTTCGCGCACGACAGCATCGCGCGCGGCTCGAAAAGCTTCGCCCTCGCCAGCCAGCTCTTCGATCGCGAAACGCGCGAGCGCGTCTGGCTCCTCTATGCCTGGTGCCGCGCCGCCGACGACCTGACCGACGGGCAGGATCATGGCGGGACGATGACGCCCGGCCATGACGCGAAAGCGGCGGTCGCGCGCATCCGGGCGCTGACCGACAAGGCCTATGCGGGCGAGCCGACCGGCGACCCGGCGTTCGACGGTCTCGGGTATCTGCTCACCGAAATCGCGATCCCGCGCGCCGTCATCGACGACATCATCGCGGGCTTCGACCTCGACGCGGCCGACTGGCGCCCGCGCAGCGAGGCGGACCTGCTGCGCTATGCCTATCATGTCGCGGGCGCGGTCGGGGTCGCGATGGCGCTGGTGATGGGCATCGACCCCAGCGACGAAACGACGCTCGACCGCGCTTCGGACCTCGGCATCGCCTTTCAGCTCGCCAATATCGCGCGCGACGTCGCCGAGGATGCCGCCGCCGACCGCTGTTACCTGCCGGTCGAGTGGATGGTTGAGCTCGACATCCCGCCCGGCCAGCACATGCATCCCGCCTTCCGCTCGCGGCTGTCGGTGATGGCGAAATGGCTGGCCGAAATGGCCGAGGAATATGAGGCGTCGGCGCGATGGGGCGCACGCAAGCTGCCGCCGCGCAGCCGCTGGGCGGTGCTCGCCGCCGCCGGCATTTACGGCGACATCGCGCGCGAGGTCCGCGCGCGCGGCGACCATGCGTGGGATCATCGCGCCGGCAGCTCGCTGTTCGCGAAATTGGGCTGGGTCGCACGCGCGGGCTGGTCGGTGCTGCGCCGCCCGCCGCAGCGGCGGATCAGCCGCGACGGGCTGTGGACGCGGCCCCGGCTGGAGCCGATGGCATGAGCCAGCTCGAATGGCTGGCCGCCGCGCTGGTGCTGATCAACGTCGCGCTCGTCGCACTGCGCAGCGTGTGGAACTATCCCTTCGCGCTCGTCGCGGTCAGCGTCTATGCGGTCGTGTTCTTCGAGGCCAAGCTCTACAGCGACATGCTGCTCCAGGGCTTTTTCTTCGCGCTCAACCTCTATGGCTGGGCGGCGTGGATGCGCGCGCGCGAAGACAGCGGCGTGCCGGTCGGCTGGATGACCGACCGTGCGCGCCTGACTTGGGGGATGGCCACCGTCGCGGCGTGGATCGTCTGGAGCTTCCTGATGCAGCGCCATACCGACGCGGTGGCGCCGTGGATCGACGGGGCGATCGCGATGCTCAGCATCACCGCACAATGGCTGCTCGCGCGGCGGCGGGTCGAAAGCTGGTGGCTGTGGATTCTCGTCGACCTGATCGCGGTGCCGCTCTTCGCCTCGCGCGGGCTTTACGCGACGAGCATCGTCTATGTGCTGCTGCTCGGCCTGTCGATCGACGGGCTGATCCAGTGGCGGCGCAGCGCGGCCGAGGGCGCGCGGGCATGACGCGCCAGATCTGCCTGCACGGCGCCGAAAGCACGGGGAAATCGGCGCTGGCGCCGCGACTGGCGAAGGCGCTCGGCGGTGTGGTCGTGCCCGAATATGGCCGCAGCTATGCCGAGGCGCACGGCACCGACCTCGACGCCGACGACCTGCTCGCGATCTTCGCCGGCCATGTGGCGACGACACGGGTGGCGCTGGCGGTCGGGCCCGACTGGCTGGTTTCGGATACCGATCCGCTGATGACGCAGGCGTGGGCGCTGATGCTGCTCGGCCGCCGCCTGCCCGAGATCGACGCCTGGACCGACGTCGCCGATCTCTATCTCGTTCCCGCGATGGACCTGCCCTGGCAGGAAGACGGCACGCGGCTGTTCGGCAGCGATTCGGCGCGGCGCCAGTTCATGGACGTCGCCATCGGCGAACTCGACCGCCGCAAGCTGCGCTGGGCATGGGTCGAGGGCGAGGGTGACGCGCGGCTGCAAAGCGTGCTGGCGGCGATTCAGGCGGCGGGGCTCACCGCGTAGCGATCGCGCAATTCGCGCTTGAGCACCTTGCCGATCGGGCTGCGCGGCAGTTCGTCGACGACGGTGATCGCGCTGATCCGCTGGGTCTTGCCGACCTTGGCGTTGCAGTCGGCGCGGACATTCTCGGCATCGGCGCCGTCCTTCAGCACGACGAAGGCGACCGGGGTCTCGCCCCATTCCTCGCTCGGCATGCCGACGACAGCGGCTTCGACGACGCGCTCGTCGGCGAGCAGAATGCCCTCGAGGTCGCTCGGGAAGATGTTGAAGCCGCCCGAGATGATCATGTCCTTGGCGCGGTCCATCAGCGTCAGGAAGCCGTCCTCGTCGATCCGCCCGATGTCGCCGTGGCGATAGAAGAGGCGGCCGCCCTCATCGTACCAGTGCATCGCCCTGGTCGCGTCGGGGCGGTTGTTATAGCCGGTCATCATCGCGGGGCTGCTGCCGACGACCTCGCCGACCGACCCCTGCGGCAATTCCTTGCCCTCTTCGTCGATCACCTTCGCGATATGGCCCGGCGCCGGGCGGCCGACGGTGTGGAGCTTGTCGGGGAATTGATGCGCCTCGAGGATGAAGGCCGCGCCGCCCTCGGTCATGCCGTAAATCTCGACAAGACCGCCGGGCCAGCGCTTGAGTACGTCGGCCTTCAGCGTCGCCGCGAAGGGCGCCGAGGTGCAATATTTCATGATGAAGCTCTTGAGGTCGAAGCGGTCGAAATCCTCGAGCGCCATAATGCGGCGATATTGTACGGGGACCAGCATGCAGTTGGTTGCCCGCTCGCGCTCGGCGAGTTCGAGGAAGCCGCGCGCGTCGAATTTCTTCATCAGCACGACCTGTCCGCCCGACCCGACGGTGGGCATGAAGCTCGCCATCGTGGTGTTCGAATAGAGCGGGGTCGACAGGATCGTCACGGCGTGGGGGCCATAGGCGGGGGCGCCGCGGATGATGTGCTGCCAGCGCATCGCATGGCTGTGGACGATGCCCTTGGGCGTGCCCGTCGTGCCCGACGAATAGATGATGTTGAAGCCGTCTTCGGGCCGGATGTCGACCGGCGCTGGTTTTTCGCCCGCGAGCGCGAGCCAGGCGTCGAGCGGCGTGCCGACGTCGCTGCCGTCCATCGCGATGCGGTCGCTCGCGGTCACGACCTGCCCTTCCAGGCTTGCCGATGCGGCGCTGTCGAGGAACAGGTGGCGCGCGCCGGTATCGGCGATCATCGCCGCCATCTGCTCGCCCGTTGCGCTGTTGGTGATCAGCCCCGCGACTCCGCCGGCGCGCAGCGTGCCAAGGATGATCGCCATCTGCTCGACGCTGTTGAGTCCCGCGACGGCGGTGCGGTCGCCCTTGGCAAAGCCGTCCTGCTGCAGCCGCGCCGCGATACGATCCATCAATGCGTCCAGTTCGGACCAGCTCAGTCGTCGCGCTGGATCGGCGGCGGCTATGGCATCGGGACGGTCGACGGCATGGGCGCGGATCAGGTCGGGCAGGGTGGCGAAATCGCCGGCGAGCAGGTCGGTCACGGTCATGGAGCGATTCGTTAGCACAGCGGTGACAGGGTGCAACGGACCGAAGCGGGGACCGGCCGAATTAGCGTCGAGGCGAAGGGGAGGTGCGGTTGGGGCAAAGCGACGACCGCGCCGCGACCGGTCCGCCGCCGCTGGTCGCCATCCACCATGCGGTCGCGGGGCGCGCCGAGCGGTTGGCGCGCGACCTTTTCGCGGCGGGATTTCGCACCATGCTGCTGCCGCCGCTCGCGACCGGCGCCCGGGCATGGCGCGACTGCTGCTTCGACCTGGTCGCATTCGACCCCTTTGGCGATTCGCATGCGGCGGCCGATCTCGTCGGCGTGGCGCGCGCGATCGCGGCGCGGCGGCCGCTGCTCATCCTCTCCGACCGCGACAGCCGCGCGCACCGGATGCTGGCGCTGGGCGCCGGCGCCGACGATGCCGTCGGCTGGACCGACGACCCGGCCGAGGTGGTCGCGCGCATTGCGGGGCTGCTGCGGCGCAGCCGGATGGCGGCGGGGCAACTGGGCGAAGGCGAGTTGCGCATCGACCTGATCGACCGCCGCGTCGAGCGCGCGGGGCGCGAGATTCGCCTGCCGCTGCGCGAATTCGACCTGCTGACCAATCTCGCGCGCGTTCCCGACCTGCCGGTGTCGCGCGTCGCGCTGTTGAAGGCGGTGTGGCGGATCGACTTCGATCCCGGCACCAACCGGGTCGAGGTGCATATGTCGCGGCTGCGCGCGAAGGTCGACCGCGGCTTCGGCTGGCCGATGCTCTGCACGGTCAAGGGACATGGCTATGCGCTGCGCTCGCGACCCGATGGCCCCGGCTGACGGTGCGGTCATTGGCATGATCTGGGCACGGCTTTTGACGGATCTTGCGCGGACGACGCGAAGCGACGCGCCATCGCCCGCCGTCGCTTGACCAAAAGTTTCAGCTTGCTACTGACTTCGGACATAAAGAAACCAATAACCCCTGTTGGAGAGGCCCCTCGATGCATCCGTCCGTCCATGCGCGTACCAATCCCGACAAACCCGCGATCATCGTTGCCGAGACCGGCGCGACGATCAGCTATGGCGAACTCGACGCCGCTTCGAACCGCGTCGCGCAACTGTTCCGGGCGCATGGGCTCGGCCATGACGATGTCGTTGCCTATATGCTCGACAACACCCCCGATTATTACGGGCTGACGTGGGGCGCGCAGCGCGCGGGGCTGCGTTATGTCTGCATCTCGTCGCGGCTGACGCAGGACGAGACCGACTATATCCTCGAAAATTCGGGCGCGAAGCTGCTCGTGGTGTCGGCCAGCCTCGCCGAGGCGGCGCAGGCGCTCACGACGCAGATCGAGCGTTTCGCGATGGGCGGCGCCATCCCCGGCTACAAGAGCTGGGAAGAGGCGGTGGCCGCGATGCCCGCGACCCCGATCGCCGACGAACGCGCCGGGGTCGACATGCTCTATTCGTCGGGCACCACCGGCCGGCCCAAGGGCGTGCGGGTGCCGCTGCCCGAGGATCCGGCGATCGACGCGACCAACAGCCTGGTGATGCTCGCCGCCGCGGTGTTCCAGATGAACGCCGACAGCATCTATCTGTCGCCCGCGCCGCTCTATCACGCTGCGCCGCTGCGCTGGTCGATGACCGTCCATCGCCTCGGCGGCACGGTCGTGCTGATGAAGAAGTTCGACCCCGAGGCGGCGCTGTCGCATATCGAAAAATATGGCGTGAACAGCAGCCAGTGGGTGCCGACGCATTTCGTGCGCATGCTCAAATTGCCCGAGGACGTGCGCAGCAAATATGATGTCTCGTCGATGAAGGTCGCGATCCACGCTGCGGCGCCGTGCCCGATCCCGGTCAAGCAGGCGATGATCGAATGGTGGGGGCCGGTGCTTTTCGAATATTATGCGGGGTCCGAAGGCAATGGCATGACCTTCGTCTCCAGCGCCGACTGGCTGACCCACAAGGGCACCGTCGGCCGCCCGATTCTCGGTGCGGTCCATATCATGGGGGAGGATAATGAGACCGAACTCGGCCCGAACGAGGAAGGCTGCGTCTTCTTCGAAAGCGAGAATGTGTTCGAATATCACGGCGACAACGAAAAGACCGCGTCGAGCCGCAATTCGAAGGGCTGGTCGACGCTGGGCGATGTCGGCAAGGTCGACGACGAAGGCTTTCTCTATCTCACCGACCGCAAGAGCTTCATGATCATCACCGGCGGCGTGAACGTCTATCCGCAGGAGATCGAGAATCATCTCGTCACGCACCCCGCGGTCGCCGACGTCGCGGTCGTCGGCGGTCCGCACGACGATTTCGGCGAGGAGGTGATCGCGGTGATCCAGCCCGCCGACATGGCCGATGCGGGCGACGCGCTGCGCGACGAACTCATTGCTTATGCGCGCGAAAAACTGTCCGGCGTGAAAATCCCCCGCCGCATCGATTTCATGGAGGCGCTGCCCCGTCATGACACGGGCAAGCTATACAAGCGCCTGCTCCGCGACCAATATTGGGCGCGGACGAATTGACCGCGCGAGTCGGCGGCAGTCCGACGGCCTGCCGCCCTCCCCGGATGCAGGAGGCTGAACAATGAACAAGGCAATGATGACGGCGGGCGTGCTGGCGCTCGCCGTGGGCCTGGCCGGTTGCGGCAAGAAGGATGCGCCGCCGCCCGCCGACCAGACCGCCGCGGCCGATCCCGCCGCGACCCCGGCCGCGCCGGCTCCCGCAGCGGCGCCGGCGGCGATCCCGATCGATCCCGCGAAGCCCAATGCGTGCAACAAGCTGACCGACGTCAAGCTGGCAGCGACGGTCGATGCCGCGACCAAGACGCTGAAGATCAGCGGGACCGCCAATTCGCCGGTCGCGGGCTATGCCACCGCGCTGCAGGCTGGGCCGCTCGACAAGATGAACCCGCCGAACCAGGTCGTGCTGCTGCGCGCCAATGCGCCCGACGGCGCGACGCCGACGGTGGTGACCCCGGTGACGCTGAGCCTCGACATCCCGAACGCGCTGCCCGCCTATAATTCGGTGCGCGTGGCCTGCCCGGGCGCGCCCGACATCACCCTCAAGGTCGGTTGAACCATGAACGGAGGTCCGGGGTGAACGAACGCGTCGAATTCTTCTTTGACCTGTCCTCGCCCTGGACCTGTCTCGCCTTTCACAATCTGCCCGCGCTGCTCGAACGGGCGGGCGCGACCGCGCGCTATCGCCCGATCCTGGTCGGCGGGGTGTTCAACGCGGTCAATCCCGCCGTCTATGCCGCGCGCGAGCAGGCCGACAACAGGCGGTTGCAGCATAGCTGGAAGGTGCTGAAGGACTGGGCGCGGCTCGCAAATGTGCCGATGAATTTCCCATCGCAATGGCATCCGGCGAAGAGCATCGCGGCGATGCGCTTCTGCTGCGCGCTCGAGGACGACCAGGCTGCGCTGGTGCGGTTCGCGCGCGCCGCCTTTGCGAGCTATTTCGATCGGCAGGAAAATCTCGACGACCCCGTCGTGCTGGCGGCGGTCGCCGAGGCCGAAGGGCTCGATGGCACCGCGCTTGCCGAGGCCGCCGGCAGCGATCGGGTCAAGGCGCGGCTGCGCGCCAATACCGACGAACTGATCGCGCGCGGCGGTTACGGATCCCCGTCCATTTTCGTCGATGGCGACGACATGTATTTCGGAAACGACCAACTGCCGCTCGTCGCAGCGGCGCTCTCCAAGGAAGCCTGAATGAAAGACCGTATCTCGATCACCATGCTGGACAATGGCATCGCCGACGTCCGGTTGATCCGCACCGACAAGATGAATGCGCTCGACGTCGAAATGTGGGCGGCGCTGGCGGAGGCGATCGACGAACTGAAGGACAAGGCGGGGCTGCGCGTCGTGGTGCTGTCGGGCGAGGGACGCGCCTTTTGCGCCGGGCTCGACCTGTCGAGCCTTAGCAATGATCGCGATCCGGGTGCGAGCAGCGCCGGCGGCACCTTGTCCGATCGCACGCGCGGGATTTCGAACAATGCCCAATATGCCGCCTGGGGCTGGCGCGAACTGCCGGTGCCGGTGATCGCGGCGGTGCACGGCGTCGCCTTTGGCGCGGGCAGCCAGATCATGGCGGCCGCCGACATCCGCATCGTCCACCCGGATACGCGCATCGCGATCATGGAAATGCGCTGGGGCCTCGTCCCTGACGTCGCGGGCATGGCGCTGTGGCGCACGCAGGTCGCCGACGATGTGCTGCGCGAGATGATCTACACCAACCGCGAGTTCAACGGCACCGAGGCGAAGGCGATGGGCTTCGCGACGCATGTCTCGGACGACCCGCTGGCCAAGGCGATGGAACTGGCCGGGGTGATCGCGAACAAGAATCCGCACGCGATCCGCGGCGCCAAGCGCCTGTGCAACATGCTCGCCGATGCGAGCGACGCCGAAATATTGCAGGCCGAGAGCGACGAGCAGGTGCTGGTGATCCGCAAGCCCAACCAGGTCGAGGCGGTGATGGCGCATATGGAGAAGCGCGCTCCGAATTTCGCGGATTGAGGATCCTCGTCATTGCGAGGAGCGAAGCGACGCGGCAATCCAGAATAGCGTAAGCCGCTCTGGATTGCTTCGCTTCGCTCGCAATGACGAGCTTTAGAAAATCACAGCAACCCCAAAAACCGCGCCGCATTGTCCCAGTCGGCGCGCTTTTTCTCGCGCGCCGTGATCGCGAAGTCGTCGGCACCCCAGCGCCGTTCCTGATAGAGTTCGTCGAGGCTTACCGCCTGCCACAGATGGTCGGCGTCATGCGCTGCCTCGACCAGCGCCAGTCCCGCGACGAGCGATCCGCCGATCGTCACCAGCGGGGTCAGCGCGGTCAGGCGCCACGGATCGAGCGCCAGCACCGCACCGCGCAGCGCCGCGACCGTCGCGGGCGGCTGGTCGACCGGCAAGATGCCCTGCGTGATCGCGAACTCGATGGCATAACGCGCCTCGGCCCAGCCGAGCAGCGGGTTCCATAGCGCCGCCTGTTCGGCGAGCAGCACCGCGTCGCGGTCCTCGCGGTAACAGAAAAGCTCGCTCGTCGCATAGGCCGCGACGGGTTCGGCAAAGGCGGCAAGGTCGGGCGCCGCCAGGTCGATCGCGGCGTTGGTCAGCCCGGTCATCGGCATTGCGGCGGGATCGATCGTCTCGCCCACCGCCTGCCATTCGGCGGCGATCGCTTCGGCGAGTGCGCGGCTCTCGACTGCCAGCGGCGCGCGCTGCGGCGTGCGCACCGGACGTCCGTCGAGCGCGATGCCCCAGCCGTCGCCGCTCTCGACGACGGTCGTCTCTTTCCAGAATCGCTTCATAGCTCTTTGGACGAGCGCCAGCGGCGGGCGAGCAGCATCGGGAAGACCGCGAAATCGAACGCGCCGATCAGCACCACCGCGATGCCGATATAGCGGTCGGTCGGCATGCCCGAGATGCCCCAGCGCCCGGCGATCAGCAGGAAGCCCGCCATCACGAAAAAGGCGCCCATGATGCGCATCAGGTTGATCGCGAAATAGCGCTTCTTGGCAAGCGCCTCGTCGGCGGCGGTCATCGTCTTTCTCCTCGGCCCGCGAGCTGGTCCATCAGATGGGCGAGCGCGCCGTGCCCTTGGGCTTTCAGGCCGTCGATCACGCGGGCGCGCTCGTCGGCGGGTTTGTTCTGCGACAGCTTGAGCGTCGGCCGCCACGCGGTGATGGCGATTTCGAACCCGATGATCGCGTCGGCCATCTTGCCGAAGATCGCGGGGCTCATCTTGTCGCGCGTCCAGGGCGGGTCGATCCCGATCCGCGCTTCATGGCTCGCCGACAGCGTATCGAGCTGTGCGACCAGCGCGTCGCGATCGAGCCGGCGCGCCTGGCCCTCCATCTCGACCGCGACATAGTTCCAGGTCGGGACCTGGTCGGGCGCGGTATACCAGCTCGCGCTGACATAGGCGTCGGGACCCTGCACGACCGCCAGCGCGCTCGCACCGTCGAGATGTTTCGCCAGCCCGTTGCCGCGCGCGAGATGAAATTGCAGCGTGCGATTGTCGGCGCCGAGCACCACCGGCGCATGCGCAACGCGCGGCCCGTCGGGGGTGGTCGCAAAGATCGCGGCAAAGCCGATCTCGCGCACCAGCAGCGCGGCGAGGTCGTCGTCCTTGGGCCGAAAGGCGGGATCGGGATGCATCAGCTGGGCCGGGCGCGGCGCGACGGCTTCTTCGGCCCTGGCTTGCCGCCCTTGGCCTTGGGCGCCGTGGGTTTGCCCGGCTTTGCCTTGGGCTTGGGCTTCGCCTTGCCGACGAAGTCGGTCGGCTTGCTGTCGGCGGTGCGCCCGCGCCGCTCGCCGCGACGCGCCTTGCGGATCTGCTTGCTGTGCGCTTTCGCCGCGGCCTTTTCGGCGGCCTTGGACGGCGGACCCTTGGCGATATCGTCGATGCCGATCTGGCCGAGCAGCGTGTCGAAACCCAGCGCATCGATGGTCGCGGCGAAATGCTCGGGCACTTCGGCGCTGATATCGATCGCGCCGCCATCGGGGTGGTCGATGCGCAGGCGGCGGCTGTGCAGATGCATCTTGCGGCTGATCGCGCCGGTCAGGAAGGCGCCCTTGCCGCCATATTTGCCGTCGCCGACGATCGGGTGGCCGATCGCCGCCATATGGACGCGCAGCTGGTGCGTGCGGCCGGTCAGCGGTTGCAGTTCGACCCACGCCGCGCTGTTTCCCGCGCGCTCGATGACGCGGTAGCGCGTCTTCGACGGCAATCCCTTGTCGTCGACGTGCATCTTCTCGCCGCCCGACCCGGGCTGCTTGGCGAGCGGCAGGTCGATCTCGCCTTGCTGAATTTCGGGCACGCCGACGATGATCGCCCAATAGGTCTTCTTCGCGCTGCGATTCGAGAAACTCTTGGCGAAATAGGCGGCGGCGCGCGGCGTGCGCGCGATCAGCAGCGCCCCCGACGTGTCCTTGTCGAGCCGGTGGACGAGCTTGGGCCGCACCGGCCCGTCGAATTTCAGCGCGTCGAGCAGGCCGTCGACATGCTGCTCGGTCTTGGTGCCGCCCTGCGTCGCGAGTCCGGGCAGCTTGTTCAGCACGATCGCGCCCGCGTCGCGGTGGATCACCATGCCGGTCGCCAGCTCGATATCGGCGTCGGTCAGCGGGCGGCCCTTACGCGCCGGACGCGCCTCGGCCTCGACCGGCGGGGTCGGCATGACGAGCTTTTGCCCCGTCGCGATGCGGTCCGACACATCGGCCTTCTTGCCGTCGAGCGTCAGCTGGCCCGACCGCGCCCAGCGCGCGAGCAGCGCGTGCGGCGTGCCTTCGCGGTGGCGCTTGAACCAGCGGTCGAGGCGGATGCCGTCGTCCTCCTCGGCGATCGTTGCGCCGTCCATCCTGGGCGTGTCCATCTTTGGCTTGTCGCTCATGCCGGCACCTGCCGCATGACGAGAAGGCCGAGGCCGCAGGCGGCGATCGCGCCGATCACCGACGCGGCGACATAGGCAAAGGCCTGCGCCGACTCACCACGCTCGAACAGGGTCCAGAACTCCATGCTGAAGGCGGAGAAGGTGGTAAAGCCGCCGAGCACGCCAACCCCGAAGAAGAGGCGCGCCGCTTCGCTCCCGCCGCTGCGCGCGAGGCTGGCGATCAGCAGGCCCATGGCGAGGCTGCCGGCGATATTGATCGAGAGCGTCCACCAGGGGAAGCCGGGTCCGAGGCGCGCGAGCATCGCGGCGCCGACAAGATGCCGCGCGCCGGCACCGAGTGCGCCGCCGATCATGACTGGAAAAAGGCCGTTCATCCGCTCGCCCTAGCCGCAAAAGCGCGTGGCGGAAAGCGCGGCGGTGGCGGCGGGCGATGGCATGGCATCGTCGTCTCCTTACCGCGGCCGTGCGCGACGGCGACAGGGGGGATTGACGCGAGGAACAAAACATGTCCAAAATGGAGGAAATTCCACCAGCTCGGTCCGGATCAAACGCTGCTTATCGTTCGGCAGCGTCCGGATCGGCGGCAGTTCGGAACGAACAAAAGGTGAATATCGCCATATTGACGACATAAGGACGCCAAGGCGGAGAAACGGCGAGGAAAGGGCGGCATGATGGACCAGATGATCGACTCGGACCAGCGGATCGCGGTTTTGCCGCGGGAACGCTTCGACTGGGGGGCGCCGCAGCCGCAGGGGCTGGACGGCCATCCGGCGGCGGTGCTGTTCGTCGGACCCCGTTCGATCGGCGCCGACCTCATGCGGTCGGGCCGGGCGCGCGTGATCGACCATATTCCTGCCGCGCGGGTGGCGGCGCACCTCAGGACGATGGCGCTGCCCGATATCGTCTGGCTGATCGATGCCGAGACGATCGAGGACGAGGTGCTGGCCGAAATCTGCGATGCTGCGGTCGCGATGGAGTGCGCGCTGGTGTGCGAAACTGCGCTTGGCGCGCTCGACCGGGTCGCGGCGATCGTCCCGGCCGCGATCCGCACCGAATGGCTGGTCGATGCCGACGCCGCCGATCGCCTCGTCGCGCTCGCGGCGGCGTCGCGTTCGCCGGGCGCCGCCGTCCACGACGTCGCCCGAGACGACGCGATGGAACGGATCGACCGCCTGCAGGACGAGGTCGCGCGCATCGCGCGGCTGCTTGGCGACCTGTCGGGCCAGCGCGGCCTTCCGGGCACACCGCCGGCCTTTTCGCCGCGCGACGGAGATCATGGAGACGTCGGCGGCCAGGTGCGGTCGCCGGCGCGCGATTATGCCGCGGGCCCGCGCAGCTTTGAGCCTGATGAACGGACAGCATATCGCCAGCGCGCGAAGGCGGTGCGTCGGATGCTGCGCCAGCGCCGGATGCGTGAGCAATATTTTCCCGCCGACCTGTTCGCCGATCCGGCATGGGACATGCTGCTCGACCTTTATGCGGCAAGGCTGGAACGTCAGCCGGTGTCGGTGTCAAGCCTGTGCATCGCCGCCGCGGTCCCCGCGACCACGGCGCTGCGCTGGATCAAGACGATGACCGACGCGGGGCTGTTCCTGCGCGAGGCCGACCCGCATGACGGCCGCCGCATCTTCATCGGCCTCGCCGAAGCGGCGTTCGACGCGCTGGCGCGTTACTTCGAGGCGCTGGAGGAGTAGGGGCGGAACAGCGCGATGCTTGCCACTGCGGTGAAGCTGTGGCAGGGGCGCGCTTCTTCCGAAAGGGGGCGCTTAGCTCAGTTGGTAGAGCATCTCGTTTACACCGAGAGGGTCGGCGGTTCGAGCCCGTCAGCGCCCACCATTTCCCCTCAGCCCGATAGATCGCGCGGCGCGCCGGCACGAAGATGCCGGCGGCTCAGGGGAAAAGCCGCCGGCACTCGATGAAGGGCGCGATCGAGAACGCCTTCCGTTTATTTCATTCGATCTAGAGCGCGCGGCGCCCGCGGCCGAAGACGAAGGCCACGACCACCAGGACAACGCCGACGATCAGCAGGATCTTGGCGAATTCAGCCGACAGGCCGGCAATCCCGCCAAAGCCGAGCAGCGCAGCGACGAGCGCGATGACGGCGAAGATGATGGCATATCTGAACATATTCGGTCTCCTTCCCGGACGCACGCCCTCGCCTTCGGCCACGCGCGCTATGCGGCGGCTCGACTTCGCGGGTTTGTCATGCATCGATGCACCGTTAACGCACCTTCGCCGACAAGGTTCCTGACGGTGCGACAAGGCCGCCCGCCGCTTGATCTTGGCCGGGATGCGCCTAGGGACGGAGGCGAAAGGTCGCCCCGATGAAAAACCTGCTTGTCGTCCTCGCCGCTGCTGTACTGGCGCTCGCTCCGCCCGCGCTCGCCGCGCCCAAACAGGGCGATGTCATCATTCGCCACGTCACGCTGATCGACGTCGAGGCGGCGAAGGCGGTCGCCGGCCAGGCGGTGGTGCTGAAAGGCGGCGATATCGTCGCGGTCGGTCCCGATGCCGCGATCGCCAAGGACTGGCACGCGACGCAGCGGGTCGAGGGCAAGGGCAAGTTCCTCATCCCCGGGCTTTGGGACATGCATGTTCATTTTGGCGGCGGGTCCGAACTGATCGCGGAGAATGAGGCGCTCTTCCCGCTCTATGTCGCGAACGGCATCACGACGATCCGCGATTGCTCGGGCGACCTCGCCGAGCAGGTGCTCGCCTGGCGGAGCGCGATCACCGATGGCAAGCTGTTCGGCCCGCGCCTGCTGACGTCGGGCGCCAAGATCGAGGGGATCGCGCCGCTGTGGAAGGGCACGATCGAGGTCGGCAGCGAGGCCGATGTCGACGCTGCGCTCGACCGGCTGAAGAACCGCGACCATGTCGATTTCGTCAAGATCACCGACAGCACGTTGAAGCCCGAGCTTTTCCTCTATGCGCTGAAGCGCGCGAAGGCGCTCGGCATCCGCACCTCGGGGCATATCCCGATGGCGCTGACGATGGGAGAGGCGGTCGATGCAGGGATCAGTTCGATCGAGCATCTCGACTATGCCTATAATGCGGGGGCGAAGGACGAAGCCGCGATCGCGGCCGATTTCGCTGCGGGGCGGATCGACCGGGCGGAGGCCAATCGCCGGCTCGACGCGGGGTTCGACGCCGATACCGCGATGGCGGCGTATCGCCATTTCGCCGAGCAGGGCGTCTCGGTGACTCCGACGCTCAACGGCAGCCGGATCATTGCGTATCTCGACCGCGACGATCACAGCAAGGATGCGGGGCTCGCCTATATGGGGCCGAAGCTGCGCAAGACCTATGAATGGCGCGTCGAGCGCGCGGCCAAGGCGGATGCCGCCGCCATCGCGGCGCGGCACAAGCAGATCGAGGACATCGGCACGATCCTGCCGATGCTCGCCGAGGCGGGGGTACCGATCATCGCGGGGACCGACGCGGGTTTCCTCAACAGCTTCAACTATCCGGGGTTCGGGCTGCACGACGAGATCGCGCTGTTCGTCGAAAAGGGGCTGACCCCGGCGCAGGCGCTCGCCTCGGCGACGCGCGCGGGGCCTGCATGGTTCGGCTGGCTCGACCGCTATGGCGCGATCAAGCCGGGCATGGCCGCCGACCTCGTGCTGCTCGACCGCAATCCGCTCGAGGACATCGCCGCGACGCGGGCGATCGACACGGTGGTGATGCGCGGGACGGTCCATGATCGGGCCGCGCTCGACAAGATGCTCGCCGACACGCGGGCCAAGGTCGCGGCATGGGATGCCGAGGCGGCGAAGCCCTAGGGGGTCGCCGCGCCGGCCGCGGCGCGGGCGCGCCATACGCTCCACAGGGTGAAGATTCCCATCGCCGCCCAGATCACATTGAGTCCGGCGGACGGCAAGGCGCCATTATAGCCCGAATTGATCACGAAGCCCGCGGCGCCGACGACGTTCATCCATTGGTAGAGATAGCCGCGCGGTTCGAGCTTGCCGAGCGAGAGCAGGATATAGCTGGCGAGGATGATCGCGGCGGCGGTCCAGCCGATAATCTCGATACCGATGTTGAATGCGCCCATATCCCGTCCCTTCGCGGCCGTTCGGTCGGCCGATATTCGGAGGCGGCGACCTAGCGCATACCCCGTTCGAGTTCTTCGACCGCATCCTTGGCTTCGGCAAGGCCGAGCCCGGTTTTTTCGCGCATCAGTTTGATCGCCTCGATCTTGCGGTTCTGCCGGATGAGGTCGAGGATTTCTTCGTCGCTGATCCGTTCGTCGCCGACGCGCACCATCGGGCGCGGCGCCGGACGCGCCGCTGCGCGTGGCGGGCCGGTGAGGTCGCGCCGGTCGCCCTGACCCTTGCGGATCAGGAAGAGCGTCAGCGCGACCCCGAGCAGCAGGCCGAGGACGAAAGGGATCAAGGCGCCCACCGTCCCACCTGGTTCTTACGCGGCCAGCTTGCGCAGCACATAGTGCAGGATGCCGCCGTTCATATAATATTCGACCTCGTTCGCGGTATCGATGCGGCAGAGCGTGTCGAAGGCGAAGGTCGAACCGTCGGGGCGGGTGACGTTGACGGTGACCGTCTGGCGCGGCTTGAGGTCCGCGACGCCGGTGATCGTGAACTGGTCGTCGCCGGTCAGCCCCAGCGTCTCGCGGCTCTGGCCTTCGAGGAACTGGAGCGGCAGCACGCCCATGCCGACGAGGTTCGAGCGGTGGATGCGCTCGAAGCTCTCGACGATCACCGCGCGGACGCCGAGCAGGTTGGTGCCCTTCGCCGCCCAGTCGCGCGACGAGCCGGTGCCATATTCCTTGCCGG
>VFQO010000762.1_pt1 | contig 30462 bp, 40 predicted proteins | sample 3512331 | NCBI WGS metagenome assembly VFQO01 (sample SAMN10412371, study PRJNA504923) | tailings metagenome | isolation source: Replicate 3 from Balatoc abandoned mine | place: Philippines: Itogon, Benguet | collected 2017-08-28 | reverse complement strand
TTTGCAGGCGTGGGCTGAAGGAGTGCCGAAAGCACGGGCCCTGACTCCCAGTTCGCGGACGGACTGCGCGTGCGGGCGTGGCCTGGGGGCTCGTCGAGGGCCCTTGGAGGTGCGGCCCAGGGCGAAAGACGTGCGCTGACACCCGTTGTGGCGATACGGAAGGGGTCTGAGCCCGCCAGGCACGTGCGCTGACTCCCAGTTCGGTGGCCATGAGGACCGGGAGCGGCCGGCGCGAGGGGGTTGCGGGCGTGAAAGACGTGTTCTGACTCCCGCTTTTGCCGTGGTGGGGGCGTAGGGCAGGTGCAGGAGGAGGAAATCACGTGCGCTGACTCCCACTCCGTGGGGGCGCGGGTGCAGCTCGGGCTCGAAGACGCGTGCTTTGACTCCCACTTGGGCTGCTGGACGGGCGGAAAGCACGTGCGCTGACTCCCGTTCGGAGGGCGCGAGGTCGACACGATGCGTCCAGAGAGCCCTGGACACGTGCGCTGGCTCCCGAAACGGCGCCCAACGGCCCAACTCACGTTCTCTGACTCCCACTTTTGGGCGTTCACGGAGGCAGCGTGGAGGAGGAAAGGCACGTGTAATGACTCCCACTAGGCGCACGAAGGCCCGCGCACGGGGCAAAACGCGTGTTCTGACTCCCGTTTGACGGGTGAAAAGGCGGCGGTGGAGGGTGAGAAGCACGTGTTCTGACTCCCATGCAACCGTTAGGGGGGCGAGTGCAGACCCACGTTCTCTGACTCCCACTTGCGTTAAGCCGAGTCGAACGATGTCGCGAAGACACGTTCCCTGACTCCCATCTGGCGGAGTGGAACGCTGTTGGAAGCCAGAAAGGCACGTGCTCTGGCTCCCGTTTTGGCTCTGCGGGGTGTCAGGCACGTGCGCTGACTCCCGTTTTTGGCTTCGAGGGGCGGCCAGGCACGTGCGCTGACTCCCGTTTTGGCTCTGCGGGGCGTCAGGCACGTGCGCTGACTCCCGATCCGTGAGATCGGAGCGTGCAGGAAGCGGCAGACACGTGCGATGACTCCCGCTCGTGGGGTGCAGCGGGCGCCAGGCCAGGCACGTTTGCTGACTCCCACCGTGACAAGCTGGACCGTGGCGGGGTCGAGGCACGTTTCGTGACTCCCAGTGCAGCAGTGGTGCGGCTGGCGGGAGAGAGGTGGTGCGTGAGCGAAACGCTGATGAAGGCACGTCTCCTGACTCCCACTTCGGGACCGTTGGCACCTTGGAGATGAGGCGGCAGAAGGACTGTGGAAGCGGAACTGCTAAGAACTCACTTCGGGCGCAGGTTGAAGCGGCGATGGAGCCCAAAGGACGGTCCCGGACTCTCGCTTTCGCGGTCGCTGGGGGCGCGGGCTACGTTCCCTGACTCCCGAGGCACGTGCGCAGACTCCCGATCCACGTTCCCAGACTCCCGTTTTCGGGGACAGGATGGGCCGCTGGTTGCGGATGGGGGGAAGATGTGGTCGCAAGAGGGGCCAGGAAGTGCCGGAAAGGGGCCTAGAAGGCGCCATAGGCGGAGCCGGGCGGGTACACGAAGGGTGTGTGGTGCTCGGCCCAGGTGCGGCACGTGTTCTGACTCCCAGTCCAGCTCAGGGTGGTAGTGCGGTGTTGCGTGGGGCAAGTGGGGGACCAGTCACGGTGGCAGGGATCGAGATGCCTGTGGTGTCGTGGGATCGTTGGTGTGGCGCTGAAGGTCGTCGGAGCGCGATGGCCTTGGAGCACCTCCCCCCTTGAAAGCGGTATTTGTCTTGGTTGTGTGGCGGTGCGAGGTGTGGCCACACGTGCCCTGACTCCCAGGCAGAACGCTTAGTTGAGAGATTAAGACGGATTCAAAGACGATTAGGGCTGTGGACAGCGCTTGCAAGCCGTTGATCTGAAACGGGTTTCTGACTCCCAGTGGGAGCCAGTGCACGTGCAGCGTGGGAGTCATGGCCCGTGCGTAGCGGGAGTCAGCGCACGAGGGTGGTGGGAGTCAGAAGCCGCGGGTGTGGACAACTGTGGTCCAGAAAGCGGGAGTCAGAGTACGTGGGGGCTGTGGACAACTTCGAGTCGCCAGGCAGCCAGGGTATCCGGCACGTCCAAGAGGCTACAGAGATGTGAGGCTGGTCGGCGCCGACTCTCGATGCAACATTCGCACCAGCAGAGACGGCGTTGGGCCTGCACTGAGAACTGCCCTCAGGAAGGGGGTGTCACCAGTAGATGTTGAAGCCGAAGCCGATGTGTGAGCCGTCGAGCTTGCCGCTGAAGGGGCCGTAGTTCCAGGGCAGGGAGACGTTCACATAGCGGGCGGTGATGCTGGTGCCGGCCGAGTAGAAGTATTCGCCTTCGAGGACGTAGCCGAGGGATGGCTTGAACTTGAACTCGTAGGTGGGGTCGTTCTCGAACTTGAACTTGTACTTCGGGTTCAGGATGTATCGCACGCCACCACCAAGACGCCACTTGTGGTTGAAGTTGTAGAAGGCGAGCAACTCCAGAGGGTAGCGGGTGTAGGAGGCCTCGGCGTTGCTGGCGGCGTCGTTGACGTAGTGCCAGTTCATGGTGGCCTGCAGCTGCACCGGCACGTGGTCGAAACGGAGTTCGCCGCCGAGCTTGATGTTGTACTGGCCGCCCGCCTTGATGGTCTGCGTGGTGCCGTCGACGTAGCGGAGCTCGTCCACGGTGTCGCCACCACTGGTGAACGAGATGCCGAACACGCCCCCGTAGGTGAAGCCGCGGCCTTCCGCAAGCGCGGAGCCGGTGGAGCAGGCGGCGGCAAGGGCGATGAGCAGAAGGCGCATGGTGGGGAGAATTTCTTGTGGACGGGCATGCAGTATTGCAGGCGAGTCTATAAAAATACACTGCCAAGAAAGGGGCGGCGCCTGGTGCTGGGTGGCCGCGGATCGACTCCCGGGCTACAGAGGCGGTGAAGCTGGGCGCAGGCTCGCGCTTAGGCGTTCGGTCATACCTTTATTGCTTGCGTTGAGGCGATGCTTTGGATAGAATAAAAGTATGACTTCAACAGGTGCCCAATCGGAATGCTGGATCAGCGACATGGGCGAACAAACCGAGTTGCGCAGCGATGACGGGAGCGTCATGACGTTGCCGCGATACGGGGTGTGGACGCAAGACAGGTCGAGGCGTAGGCCAGGCGTGATCGAAGTGTCGGACGCCCTGGCTGCGCTGATGACCAAGTACGCGGTGCCGAAGGAGCGCGTGTTCAACCTGAAGTTCGAGAAGAAGGACTGACGGAGGGAAGGCCATGTGGATCGTGCAGATCAAGTCGTTCTTCAGTGATAAGCCAAAGTGGGTCGAGGCGAGTGAACTCGGTTCGCACAGGTTCAAGAGGGCCGCGGAGGAAGCGGCGCGGGACGGCTTGACCGCGAGCTACGCGTGGCGAGCTGTGCGGGAGGGAACGGGCGCGACAGGTGGCGGCGCGTGATGGAAACACCTGCGGGTGAGGAAGCGGCTGGAGGTGGCAGGTCGGCATAAAGCGGCGTGACGTTCGCGAGCGTTCCGGTAGGCGGGATGTTCAAGGAGCGTGCGGACGGCTGCTGGATGCTGAAGACGAGTAGAGGAACAGGGCTCTACAAGAGCAGGGGCGTGTGCGGTGAGCCGCGCTTCAGCGCACAAGAGGAGGTCCTGGCGCAGCTGCACGAGGGCCAGGAAACAACGCAAGGGCAGGGAGCTTGAGATGTACATCGAGATGAAGAAGGCGACGGGCGAGCAGCTGGTCGCGAAGATGCCGGAGCTGGGGGGCGTGATCAAGGAAGCGTCGATCTACGCCAAGGAGGAGTTCAAGGTCGACTACCGCAAGCTCGGGGTCAACGGCCTGGAAGTGCTTCACGGCGTGGCCAAGGAGAGCGGTGAGCGGGGGCTGATGATGCAGCTCACCTCCATGATCAACGCTATCAAGGCGCCCAGGACGACGAAGCTGGGGAGCCTGAAGGCGTTCCAAGCGGGCCTGACGGCGTTCTTGCGCGATGAGGCGATCGACGGGTGGCTCTACGAACGCGATTCGGCGGGAGAGCCGATGCCGAGCCTGGTGACCGAAGTGAGGTACCTCGACCCGGACCCGCGGCACGATCGGCCGGCGCAGGTGCGCGTGGGGATCTGCCGTAACCGGAGGGGTGAGTTCAACGAGGTGGACTTCACGTTCGATCTCGGTGCGGTCCAGAAGATGACGGTTGCCGAAGTGCTGGCGTCGAAGGGGCTGCACAAGGAGACGCCGGAACTCAAGGCCGTGTACGAGGAGCACCTGGCGGCCTACCTGGGGTTCCGGGATCTGCACGGCAAGCAGTTCGTGTGCAGCGGTGAGGCCTACGAGACGGAGGGCTACCGCAGGAACGCGATCAACGCGCGTGGGCACAAGATGGTCAACGACGAGGACTTGATGACCAAGTCCAAGTACAAGGTTCGGGTGGCGGAGCAGTTCTGGGCCGATGCGGAGACAGAAGAGGACAAGTTCTGCCTGGTGCCGATGCACCCTTACCTCTACATGTTCGACCTGAAGGTGCACGCCAACGTTTGGGTCCACGTGGCGTCGTTGAAGCTGTACGTCTACAAGCCCGAGCTGCGCGACAAGCTTGTGCTTCCCGATCTGCACCGCGACCTGATCGACGTTCTGGCGTCGGACATGGACGTGTTGATGGAAGACGTGGTGGCCGAGAAGTCGGGCGGCTCGATCATCCTCTGCAGGGGAGGCCCGGGTCTCGGGAAGACTCTTACGGCGCAGGTGTGGTCGGAGGTGGTTGGAAAGCCGCTATACAGCGTGCATGGCGGCCAGTTGGGTTCGTCGGCCACTACGGTGGAGAAGTCGCTCGGAGTCATCCTGGAAAGGGCGGCAAGATGGGGTTGCGTGGTCCAGATTGACGAGGCGGACGTCTACATACGCCGCCGCGGGGACGACATGGAGCAGAGCGCTGTCGTGGCAGTGTTCCTTCGAGTCCTCGAAACGTTTCCGGGCCTGATGTTCATGACGACGAACCGCGGCGCCGAAGTCGACGACGCGATCGAAAGTCGCTGCATCGCGCTGATCACGTACGAGGTGCCGGACAAGGGGGACACCAAGCGCCTGTGGAAGATCCTGTCGAAGCAGTTCGGAGCGGACATCGACGACAAGCTGGTCGACGATCTGGTGGATGCGTTCGGCTGCATGGCGGGGCGCGACATCAAGGGCCTGGTGAAGCTCGCGTCGAAGTTCGCGCGCAAGCGAGGTGCTCCCTACAGCGTCGAGCTGTTCAGGCAGTGCGGGCAGTTCCGAGGGGTCGTGTGATGGCATCTGCCGTGGAAGCCGAGCGCCAGGCGCTGCGGTCGTTGGACGAGAACGGGCGTGCTCGTGACGGCAAGCCGATCATGGCGGGTGACGTGTTCCAGACCTTGTCCGGCAGGATCACAACGCCGTACCCGAAGAGCAAGCGGGACGTGGCGGCGAACGACTGGCTGATCGAGAACGCGGTGGCCGAGGCGAGAGGCCGCGGGGACGGGTTCAACGCGACGGTGTTCGGCTCGGAGCCCAGAGGGCAGAAATCGCCACTGCCGCCGGCATCGGTGAGCTCGATGCTGCTGTACCTCTTCGCATGGCAGCCGAAAGTAGTTCCGACGCTGGTGGCAGGAATGGGATGACCATTTGGCTGAAATGGGGTGGAGGTTATGCGTCGATGAGTGGTGTCAGCATGGCGGTGCAGGAGGCCTACGAGAGCCTGCGGGAGGCGGTGGGCCCGGACGGCTTGGCGGCGCTGGACTTTCTGATGGCGGCAGCGACGCTGCCAACGGTGGTCGGCATGGACGTGGCGGAAGTGGCGAAGGCGGCAGCCGGGCCGAAGGACCACTACGACTGCGACAGGACCTGGCTGGAGAGGTTCAGGGCGCTTTGCGTGACGCAGCGTACGGAGGAGTGCGCGAAGCTGCTGGAGATGTCGTCGAGCGAGCTGCTGCTGCTGGGTGGTGAGATGACAGCCCAGGAGTTGCGGACGGTGAAGGCAGTTCTGGCAGAACGAGCAAGGAGAATCAGGGGCTTGGCCGCCAAGTAAGGATCGCGGACAGGGCCTGAGGGGCGGCTTCGAGTGGAGCCAGTGGGGGACCGGACGATGGATCTTCTGGGTGAAGCAGGGAGGCAGTACGAGGGAGCGATCGAACGGGCGAATGTGGAGTTCGCTTGGACCAGGCCGCCAACGAAGCCGCGCGAATACTTCGGACGGAAGCTTCACGCGTTCATGGAGGGCCTAGATAGGCGGCCGATCCACGAGTTCGAGATAGAAGTCGAGCCGCTGGGGAAGAGAACCTGGCGATGCGAGGTGAAGCGCGCGTGGGTGTTCGGCAGCTTCAGGAGGGGAGCGGCGGCGTGCCATGACGTCGACTTGATCGTGGAGGTCGACATCACACTTCCGAAGGGCCAGGACCGGTGTGGGCAGTTGGAGCCATGGCGGTACAGGAAGGCGATGTGGCCAGGGATGAGGGACGTGGAGATCAGGTTGGGGACGCCAGAAAGGAACTCCTCGCACGCAAGTGCTGAAGAGTCGGCGTTGCAGCTATGGGGAGACGGTCTTGACTGGCACGAGAGGATCGAGAGCATCAGGCCGGACCCGGAAGCAAAGCGGCACAGCAGACTCGTCGACCTCATCCCTTTTCACTGGTGGCGGTTCGGGTTCAGTCTGGAATCAGCGGTTCAGTTGTGCCTGTGGGTTGGGGAAGGCATGCTGATCTCGCGGTGCATTCGCTTTCCGGAAGGGGCTTGAACCGCTGTCGCTCGATTCGCTCCGCAAAGACGAAGTGCAGGCATGGCACGCGCTGACGATGAGCCGCAGCGAGGCGGTGCGACGCGGTATGAGCATGCTGCTGCCTACGATGCGATGTGCTGAGGTTCAAACGGCAGTACCGGGCTCCAGGTGGAAGGGGTCGACGGAGGAGCAGTGCAGGTTGGCTGATGCACTCATCGAATGCGGAGCAGCTCAACTGGACTGCTGCCACCTGGCCGAAGCGCACCAGCGTAGACACTGACCCCACCAAGCCCTCTTGCTCGACCTCGTCGACCTGAGGGCTCTTTTCTTGTCGGAAGTGAGTTCGCGCAGAGGGGTCCAGAATCCGGTTGTCTGGAAAACTCTACTCACGGAATACAGTCGGAATCGATCTTTGTAGTGCAACGAATTCTCAGGAGCGACGACATGATCTGTGAGTTGGTAGTGGGCGCCATGGGCGTCGGGAGCATGCATCTGGCGTGGGCATGCCTCACGCGTGGATGGACACCGATGGCGGTGATGGGCATGGTGACATCTGTGTTCTGTGCCGCGCTGCTGTGGGCGACTCGCGGTCCGGTGTTTTTAGGGATCGCGATGGTCGCGTGCGTCGCGGTGGGCATCTGGCTGCTGAAGACCGTGAAACGTCCGGTCGAACAGGCGAAGAAGAGCGAGGAGGTGCAGCCCGCCGTCCAGCTGCTCACCGTCGCGCGCTGAAGGCCGGAAGAGACCCCCGAAGCCCGCCTTGAGCGGGCTTTTTCATGAGCCCTGTGAAGCGGTGCAAATAATCATTTGCGGTGCTACCATATTGATTCATGCTCAGGTTTACGCAGAAGGATAGTGGTTTGAAAAGGCGAGAAGTGATTCGGCTGACTGTCGTGTGGTCGCTGTTGGTGGCCACGGTGGCGCTGTTGCTGGTGGTGCTGTGGCCTTCTGAGAAGGTGGATCAGGACACGCAGGCTTCGCCGGGCCTCGTGACGAAGACCGAGAGGGCCGGAGGCGCGGGCGGGTGGTCGGTCTTTGCGCTGGTGAGGGGCAGTGCGATGGCGGTCGAGCAGAGGCCGGAGACGCAGGCAGATCAGCGCGAGGCGCTAGTGCTGGGCAAGCAGGCGTCAGCAGGTCTTCCGGCATGGGCGTGGGGGGTGGATGTCCGAAACCCGGCGGACCTGTACGAGCGCTGGGCAGGGTTCGCTGCAACGCAGGGCGGTGATCACTTCGCGGTGGATTCGCTGGTGGAGCTTCTCAGGGGTATGGGCTGGAGGGCGGCCGAGGGCATGGTCGAAGTTGCCATCGAGCGAAAGGACTGGCGGGTCACGAGCGCGATGTTCGCGTCAGGGTTCATCGGGATCGAAGACGTCGAGCGCCAGGAGATGGTGCGCAGGATCGTCCATGGCCCAGGGTGTGTGAGCGCGCCTGAGTGCGCCTACATGGCAGCGCTGAACGAGATCTCGCCGGAGACGCTCAAGGCGATCTACGCCAAGGTGAGGATCGACCGAGAGGCCTGTGGCCCGGTCTTGGGGGTCGAAGGAATGAAGGCGGCTGTGCGCTCGTTAGGAGATGCGAGTGGCAGTTTGAAGGGGCCGGAGTGGTGCGGTCAGGTGCCTGACGAAGGTTGAAACGAAGAAGGGATGGGGCATGAAGTTCAAGCTGGTAGGTTTCGCGGTGTTCGCTTTCCTGGTCGCCACGCTGTTCACGGCGAGGTTCGAGATCGTGCCGACGCCCATGCAGTACGCGTTCTGCGTCGCGTGGAGTGCGATGCTGGGTTGGTCGGTGGCGGTGATCACGAAGCGCATGGCGGTACCGCAGGCGACGACGCGCAAGCGCCAGGGCTGAGCGAAGAGGTATGGCTGCTGGAGGCAGTCGGATGTACGCCTTCTACCGGCTGAATCCGCACCTGAACGCTCGCCCACGTGCGTCGTCGATGTTCGACGTGGCGAAGGCGGTGGACGGGAAGCTGATCAAGGGTGAGCGGTGGGGCGACGACTACCTGGTGCTGCCGGAAGATCAGGATGTGGTCGATCTGGTGGAGAGCCTGCTGCGCGAGGAGGGCGTCTTCTTCAAGCGGGTGGATTCGCTGCCAAGCCATCATCAGTGGCAGTTGGTCTGAAAGCGGGCTGTCGGAGGCTCACCCGACAGGCGTCGCCCTCGGTCGCGCGGCTTCATGGCCTGGGGCGGCCATCACCCAGTGCAACGGATAACCAGCAATCTCGCTGAGTCCCCGAAAGAGCCTGTCCTGATACGGCAGCTCGCACTGGAGATACTGATGGAAAACTCACTTTGGAGAAGTCGTGAGGTGCGTGAATGAACGCCTCTTCCGACGACCTCTGGCCCACAACCAGGGATGACTTCACGGGCGATCTCTTCGGAGACCAACGTGAAGTGCCGAGCCCTTCGAAGGCCGACAAGCCTTTCGAGATCATCGCGGCAAGCAGCCCGCTGTTCAAGAAGCGGACGCTCCAGCCGGAATCGATGGACGTGATCATCAAGGCGCTCGGAACGGACGCCGTGGCACGCCGCATCCTCGCCAAAGGGGAAACTCTGGCGACGGATCAGTGCATCGGGGTCCGGCTGAACCTCAACGTCCTGAAGAGCACCGGTGTTGCCGTTCACACGATCCACCGTGCCACCAGTACGGACGGACACACGAAGGGCCGCGGCTTCTATCGTGGTGAGGTGCTGTCGTACCAACCGGTCGTTGTGCTGAAGGACGTCTACTTCAACGTTCACCAGGCAGGCAGACAAGGGATCGCCTCGGGGACCATGAACAAGCACCCGATGGCCAGCTGCGATGGTCTGTACCAACCGACCGACGAGACGCTGACTTTCGATGGCGTCCAGCTCTCCTTCAATCCGAAGCGCGAACACCTGTTCGTGGATGAAGATGGGTTCGCTGTGCAGTACGCGCAAGAGGTGACGATCATGGGACACCGCGCATACGCGAGGAAGACCATCCGCTACTTCAGCCAGGCGACTGCTCCCGAGAAGGCCGGCGATGCACCTTCGTGCGTGAGGTTCAAGTCATGAGCGCGCATGTGCTTCAGGCAGCTGGTACGAACGTCAGCGTCGAGCGAGATCCCTGGGTCACGTTGAACGCAGGCATCGAAGCGATGAGCTCCAGATTCGAGGTGCACATCGGCTACACGAAGAGCGACGCAGCGTACGAGGAAGCTGTCGGGCGCCTGCTCGAAGCTGCCTTGACCCACGGGACGATGATCTGGAACGGCGAAGCGAACAGCATCGTCGTCGAGGACTCGACCTGGGAAAGCGGGACCCTGTGCCTGAGCGTCGACCCAGGTCGTGCTCAAAGGCTCGGGATGTTCGGCTCGTACGGTGGACGTCGAGGTGGCCTGGTCATTCGAAACGGACCGCATGCGCACAGCGTGTGGGTGCTGAAGAAGGTGGACTGGCAGCTGGTGACTCGTGTTGCAACGGGTCTCATGAACAGCGGCAAGCTCAGCCGTGACAACGCCTTCAAGCTGTTCGTCTACATGATCCCTCGGGGCACGAGCGTAATGTTCTGAAGGCCAACGCACAACTCGCTGCGCTCAATCCGATCCTCCCCTAAACCACGATGTCTTCTCCGGAAGCTCGTGGTTTTTTATTTGCCTTTTCGGTGCTACCGTAATAGACTTTTCAGAATGGATAGATCGCGCACCTGATACGGGTGCGATGCTAGTTTCGGACCATCAGATGAGATCGAGCATGAACGCAGCGGAGCAGATGAACCGGGCAATCGAGGGGATCAAGGCCGACAAGCGCAGGCGCGGCGTGTTCAGCCAAACCGAGTTCATCGGCGAGCCGAAGAAGCGACCGGACCCGGAGGCGGTCAAGGCAGCGTGGAAGGCGCACGACGATCGTGCCGTGGCCATGGCGTGCGGTGCGAAGGTGACACCGTGAGCACTGTCGAGCAGGCCAGGGTTGGAACGGCGATGAAGTGCACAGAGGAACAGCTGGACACGCTGAGGCACATGCTGGGCATCAACACGCCGTTCGACAGGGTGCCCAGGCCGTACCGGGACTATGCGGCGGTCGTGGTGGGTGACGCACGGTTCGCGGAGATGGAGAGGCTGGGCCTGGTCGAGTGCTACCGGAGGGCCAAGACGGAGCGCGAGTACGACTACTTCCGTTGCACCGAAACGGGCAGGGCGGCAGCGATGGCGAGTCACCGCGAGATCCGGATGACGAAGGCAAAGAGGGTCTACGGGCGATTCCTGGAGGTCAGCGATGCGATCGCCGACCTGACCTTCCGGGAGTTCCTGGTGGCTCCGGTCTACGCTGAAGTGCGCCGCGATGCCTGAGCCGACCATGGAGCAGATCGATCTGTTCGAGGACGTGCTGCAGGCCTACGCAGCGTCCAAGAGGCTGAGCAACGAAGCGCTGTACAAGGACCTCACGAGGCGATGCAGCATCCCCGAGGTTGCTTGGTCGGAGCGCAAGCCTATAGGGCAAGCGCAGGCGTTGCACAGCCCGCTGAAGCGAAGCCTGAGATGGCACCAGCAGACGCTGCGTGCGCTGGGGCTTCTGGAGCGCGAGTCGCGTGGTGTGTGGAAGCTCACTGCGAAGGGGGAGAAGAAGCTGACGCCGGCGCCCGACGGGAAGGTGCTGCTGGGCTTTTCGACAGATCTGGGCATCGCGCTGTGGGCGAAGGCTGAGTCGGTGTTCCCGAGGCTCGGCGACCGCATTGCGCTGGTGTTCTCATCGCTGCCGTACCCGCTGGCCAGGGCGCGGGCATACGGTGGTCCGAGCGAGCAGGACTACGTTGATTGGGCCTGCGGAGTGCTGGAGCCGCTGATAGGGCAGCTCGTGCAGGGCGGTTCGATCGCGCTGAACCTGGGCACCGACATCTTCATGCCCGGAAGCCCGGCCAGGTCGATGTACACAGAGCGGCTGATGCTGGCGCTGCACGACCGCTTCGGGCTCAGCAAGATGGACTCCATCGTGTGGAGCGTTCCGAACAGGCCGCCTGGTCCCATCGCGTGGGCATCGAAGTCGAGGCAGCAGCTGAACGCGGGGTACGAGACGGTGCTGTGGATGACGAACGACCCGGTGCGGGTCCGCTCGGACAACCGACGCGTGCTGCAGCCCCACACGCAGCGACACCTCAAGCTCATGGCCGCGGGCGGGGAACGAAGGGAGGCCAGCTACGGCGACGGTGCGCACCGCATCCGGCAAGGTTCGTACGGGCAGCAGACTGCGGGCAGCATCCGGAAGAACGTGATCACGATGGGGCACCGCTGCGCGCACAAGCAGGACCTGGCGGAGCTGGCCAGGGCGGCGGGTCTTCCGATCCATGGCGCGACGATGCCGCTGGCGCTGGCCAAGCTGGTGATCGAGTTCCTCACCGAGCGGGATGACCTGGTGGCGGACCCTTGTGCCGGATGGCTGACGACGGGAAAGGCCTGCGAAGAAACAGGGCGGCGCTACATCCTGACGGAGCAGATGGGGGAGTACGTCCTTGGCGGCTCGATGGGCTTCAGCAAGGCGCCTGGGTTCGAATCGTTCGGGCAGGTGGGGATCTGAAGGGGCGCAGATGCTGGCGAGCCTGAGACGGTGGCTTGGTGGTACCCCTGACGCGCACATCGCAGAGCTGCACGACGTGCTGCTGCGGTCGGCGAGGCGGTGCGCCTACGACCTCAGGCATGCAGCCGACGAGATCGTGGAGCCGCGAACGCGCAGGGCGTACGGCGATCGCGCGGACATGTGGCTGGGGATCTTCGCGAGCGGAAACGCGCTGAAGGACTACCGGTTGGAGCTGCATCGCGAGATCATGAAGAGGGACACAGAGATCGCCAGGCTGCGTGCGCTGTGCGAGGCCAACGGAGTGAACCCAGTGGGCCCGAACGAACTGCCGTTCTGAGTCGGCGGTGGTGATGGGAAAAGGCGGCTGAGCGGTCGAGAGTGCGTTTCGGTACTCAGTGATTGCGATCCCGTGGCTTAGGATCTCGCGAAAGAGGGTGCAAAGAGGATGTACGAGATCAAGGACAGCGATTGCCGAATCGTGGACTCGATGGTGAAGCACGCGCTCCAATGGGGGGATGCTGGATCGCCTGCGGGGGCCTGGCCGCGCGGGAGCAATGCGTTGCTGTCGAGACGGATCGAGAAGTTCAAGTCGCTGGTTGATGCGAGTTTCGAGCAGAAGGGTGTGCGGGAAGAAGGCGTTGGAATCAAAGGCTGATGATTCCAAGCTTGATGGCCTTGATGACCGCCTGGTGCTTGTTGACGCAATCAAGTTTTTGCTGAGCGCTGTTGAGATGTTTGACCGCAGTCGCCTCTGAAACCCCAAGAAGCCTGGATACCTCCCAGGCGGTTTTGCCATCCATAGTCCACTTCAGAGCCTCGACTTCTCGCGCAGAGAGTCTCGGCAAATCCTTAGGGCAGGTTGGGTCGGGAGTGATGTTTGCCGCGGCCTCGTTAGCGTGGACAGCAAGTAGTTGAATATCGGCAATGGTCCTGGAAAGCTGATCGGGGTGGAGTGGGATAGGATTCGCTGTATCCAAACCAAAAATGAAACGCCCAGAGTTTGGAAGGACGATTGAAGTGGCGATGCCATTTCGATAACCAAATGGAGCTTGGATCTCCCAGAGGTTGCCGGCGCCGGTAGCGACATAAGTTTGCTGAGACCAGGCGATTGGCAAGTTGCTCGTAGTCGTGTGTCGAAGTACGGGGTCAGCTTTGCCGTCTGCTTCGCTGCGATAGTATTCTTCGTAGCTCGGTGATGAATTTGAGTAATCTACCGAATTAATGGCGCCGAGTTTTGTCCGAATCAATACGGCAGAGTATGTGCTAAAGCCTAGAGCACTCGTTAACTTTTCAAGGACTCGAAGGAATTCCTCGCGCGTGCTTGCGCGGGATAGTTCCAAATAGTCGAGAGTTTTCACTAGATGCTTACTGCGGTGGCGACAGGTGGGTGTAGGGCTGAATGATACGAAGTCCCGGTGCGCGGGCTATGAGCGCATGCCCTGATCTAGCTTCGTTTGCCAATTCGTTGCATGAACAAGGGCCATGAGATGAGCCTGATGAGCATGTTCGGACAGAAGGCCTTGGTCGTCGAAGGCGAGGATGTTCGTGTGGATGCTTGGTTGCGAAGACACAACAAGTACGCCTGGTGGGATCTTAGACCAAGAGAACGCGATGGCTAGGTCGTGTCCATCAGACGACTTCGACAGAAGCGCTGCCTCGCCAGTTGAGTGCTGCGAGGCGGTGGCGACGAGCTTGAAACTCAGTTCGAAAAGCTGGCGCTTGTGAAGGCGAACAAGAGTCAGCTTTGAAACCCAAATGAGGGGTGATCGCACAGATGATTGGAAGGGGTAGGAAGTGTTCAGCCGGGTGAGTTTGAAACTGGTTTCGGCCAGGTGAAGGTCATGTACTTGGTTCTGAAACTCAGGCCGGTGAGACGCTGGATCTGAGGGCGGGAGGGGCGGCTCGCGGGCGTCGGTGCGCTGTGAGGCGAGACGATGGACTGCGTTGTAGCCCTGCGAATATCTACGACAGTCGTCAGTAGTGGTATGGAAAGGATTGACCGTTGACAGCGGCCAGAGACTGAGGTAGCGGCACTCGTGATGTGGGGTAGTGGCTGGAAACTTATGGGCTGGAGCAGGACATGACGCCAGTGCATTGAGGCTCGTTCATTCAGAACGACAGTGCACGAAGAGGAAATTCACATGTCATCCATCACATACCTGCTCACCGGTGCGTCGTTCATGACCATCGGCGCAGGAGAAGACGAAGCGGACGTCTCGGTGCCCGCTTTGGCAAACTCGCTCAAGGACGCGCTGCAACAGGTCCGCCTGTCGTACGAGTTCGAGCAGATCCACGTGGAGCGCATCGAGCTGATGCGGCTGGGCAAGGATCGGACGCTGCTGGCGGTCTACACGGAAGTGGGAGATCGCGGTGGTGAGCCCCTGCTGCTGGTGTACGACGGCGAACTGGTCTGGGATGTCGACCTCGACCACCGGATCAAGAACACCGACGGTGCAACGCTCATCCGGCACATCGTGGCGGCGCAACATGGCGGCCACGTGAGTTCCGAGGACGCAGGGAAGCTGTTGCAGCTCGTGTCCAAGGAATGCCTGGTGGATGCGCTGCTGGGCTGCGTCGCACGGGCAGAAGGTTCACGCGCGCTGTTCTGCGACACCGACAGCCTGGTCGATGGCCAGCAGTCGATGTTCGCGCCGGCCACCGAAGCTGAAGAGGTGACCCATGGCTGAGGCAACGAAGACCATCGCATCGGAGCGTCTGGTGTTCAGCTCTGACGGGAAGTCATCGGGTCGTGTGACGTCAGGCGGCTACCGCTGCTCGATGGAAGGCTGCACGGGTTTGCGTTTGCCCGTCACCTGGTCCGATGGCAAGCACAGCCGTCCGTGCACGAAGGGGATGATCACTCGCCCCGACGGACAACTGCAGATCGGGTGAGCACCATGGACACGACGATTCAGAAGGAAGTGCCCGCGGCCGTCCAGCAGGAGCGCACGATGCTGAACAGCATCGAGGCGTACGTGGAATGCGGCAAACGCGCAGCGAAGGCCATGAACCAGCACGACGGCAGTCGCTACGAGCACGAGAACGGATGGTTCAGGCGTGCCAAGGGCCTGGAAACCGGCGACAACAAGCTGAAAGCCCAGGCGGCCTACGACGAGGGCTACAACTACGCCCGCGTCGTGCCTGCCGTGGACCGATTCCTGTAAGCCAAGAGAGCGCTGTGTCGCTTCGTCGAACGACGAGATGACACAGCGCACGGGACCTTGATCCCTGACCCTCACCAAAGCCACTGCATCTTCGGATCGGTGGCTTCTTTCATTGCTGCAGTGGTTGTAGATGGTGAGGGTCAAGCAGTTGGAGATGGCCTTGGTCGGCGCCAGGGCCCGACGAAGGTGGAGGACAGCATGGCTGTCCGGGTCGGACTCGTTCGAGCCGACTCCCTGCGTCGTTCCGCCGCAGGGTGGATGCCGGGTCGACTCGGAAGGACGGAATCGATACCGGCGGGAAGATGAAGAGGATTCGCTGCCGCGGGCTGGACGCAGGTTTGGTTGTGCACAGCTTCGTGATGAGGCAACGAACCTGTGGACAGTGCTTCTAGGGATGGGCAGGACATGACGCGAGGCAATGTGTATCGCTCGCTGAGCGACGTTGCGCCAAGGAGATGAAGATGGCTCAAGAAGTGGTTTGCGTGCCGGAAGACCAGGCTCGTGTGTTGTCGTCGGAGCAGGTGATGCACTGGGCGTCGGAGAAGTACGTGGGGAGCTGCTCGGACATGGTGGCCACGCACGGACAGGCGTTCAACATGGAGTTCGACGATCAACGGAAGTCGAGCGGCCAGGCCTGGTTGACGACAGCAGCAGAGGGAGGAGAGCTCGATGACATGCTGTCGGTGTGCATGGAGGTCAGCAGCTTGCCAGGCAAGTCGGCGGATCTCGCAGTGGCACATGTGCACTTCGGCGGTGAAGACGTTGCGTTCTCGGCTTTCAAGATCGGCAACGAGATCATCCTGCGGCTGGAGAACGGTGTGTCGATGAGGACTGAACGCCTCGAAGACGGAACGCAGGTGTTCGTGCTGCGCTGAAGCCTCGCACAGGACGAGGAAGACTTTCGACAACCCCAAGCCACTGCATCTCACGATCGGTGGCTTTTTTGTTGCCATGAAATGCATTGAACGCAGGGAGGCAATGAATCGGGGCTAAGTGCTGGGGTTCAATGGACTGAAGAGCAGTTGCAATACAAATTGAATTGCGAGTTATAGACGCAGATGACACGCTCGGAATTGACTGGAAGCACGCAGGGCCGGTGCATTCAGGCGAGAGAGGCCCAAGCGGGCCAGTGCAATTCGATGTCTAGGATGAAGAAGCATGCGAGCGATGAAGATGATGCAGGCGGTGGTGCTTGCGGTGGCTGCTGTGGGAAGCGTGTGGGCGTCTCCCACCAACAAGTTCGATCTGAACAACGACGGCAAGGTGGACGGGCGAGATGCGTCGCAGCTGATGACGATGCTGCAGTACCTTGGGCCGACGGGCTCGATGCCGGCGATGCCCGGTGCGGCGGAGGATCTCAGCGGCGATGGCCAGCTGAGCCTGGCGGACTGGCGGGAGTTCACGCGGTACGCGAGCGTCGTGGGCGCATACCCGGACGCGCTGTTCGACGTGGCGATCCAGTGGGGGCAGCCGAATGGTGTGAACGGGGCGGACAAGTTCGCGATCGCGCAGGCGGTGGCAGCAGGAAGGGGTGGCTCCTACTCGATGCGCTTCGACTTCAACGCCGACGGTCGTGTCGACATGAAGGACTGGATGGCGTTCGTGAGCCACGCGCAGAAGGCCTACCCCGCGGTGCTGCTGGATGCTGACGGGAACGGGGCCGTGAACGGCAAGGACCTGGACCGGTTCGCGCAGATGATCGATGCAAGGTCGTACGACCCCGCGCAGGACCTGAACGGCGACGGCTTGATGAACGCAGCCGACTGGCGAATCGTGGTGCAGCTTGCCAACCTGGTGAGCCAGAAGGCAGTGTTCGACGTCGACGGGACATCCGGGGTGTCGCAGGCGGTGGTGTCGGCAGCGGACTCGCGAAAGATCGCCGTGTCGCTGCAGGGGCTGAGTGTGGGCTTCCAGACGTCGATCCGGTACGACCTCAACGGTGACGGCCTCGTGCTGCAGGCGGACTGGGGCGAATGGGTTCGGTGGGCGACGATGGTCTACAAGAAGCCGGACATGGTCCTGGACGTGAACGGCGACGGGTTCGTGAACTCGGGGGACATGATGATGGTGAACTCGGCGATCGGACAGTTCCCGGTTCAGATCCAGTTCGACGTGAACGGTGACGGCGTGGTGAACGCGAGCGACGCTGCGCTCATCGCGATGCGCATCGTGATGGGGCCGGCGCAGTTGATCGCCGGCGACGTGAACCGAGACGGGTGCGTGAACTCGGCGGATCTCGCGATGGTGCAGTCGGCGCAGGGTGCGATGTCGTCGATGCCGCTCTACGACCCAGACCTCGATGTGGCGATGAACGGCTACATCGGGCCGGACGACCTGAACGTGGTCAGCATGAACATGGGCCGCTGCCGCTGAAGGCAAGCCTGGTAGATCGATGGGGCGAGAGCCTCAGGTCCGCCAACCGCGTCGAGTGCGCAAGAAGAAAGCCGGGTGGGGCGGTTGCTCCATCCGGCTTTGCGCTTCAGGTCAGATGAGTCTCGGTGCGCTGCTCAGGGAAGGGCGAGCATGATCTCGACCGCAGCGTAGTCGTCGGGAGGGGTGACCAGGTCGATGTACCGGCCGTCCACGGAGATCTGGAGCTCGCTGATGGAGGCGATGGCCGACAGAAGGTCGTGTGCCGGCACCGACTTGGCGAGATGGTCCCGAACACCCGCGAGGAACTCAGGGTTGGTCTTCAGGTGCGGGAGCATGTCCTCGAACAGGAAGGCGGCGGGAACGATGGGACGCGTCTTCTGGACCTGGTGGGTCTTGAGGTCGTGCGCATAGGTCACGACGAACATCAGGGAGTTCCGTGTCACACGGCGGCTCTGGAAGCGAGCAAGCAGCTGGGGGCCGCCGATCGAGAGCATGTCGAGGACCACAGAGGGGCCGTAGACGATGTCGAGCGCTGTGAGGTTCGAGATGGCTTGAGGCGCCTTTTCGCCGAGTGCGGCGTAGAGGTCGACGTTGGCGCGGGCCATGAAGCCGTCGACATCCAAGGCTTTGGCCAGGTTGCCGCCGGAGAGGACGTCGTTCTGCAGAGGGAAGCTGACGGGGACCTTGGCCTCGTGCTCGCAGCCATCGGACAGGCGGTAGCGGGCTCGGATCTCCAGGTCCTTGCGGTCGAGGCGCTGGGCAGACCAGTCGAAGGTCGGAGCCCAGTCGGCGAACTCTTCGGCTGTCAGTGCAGCACGGGCAGCGACGCGAAGGTCGTCAGCGCGGATCTTGCCGCGGTCGGCTTCGTACTGCTCCTGCTCCAGGAACGTGACGGCGGTGTCGACCGTGCGGTCATGAGCAACGACACCGACGAAGAACTTGCGCACGTTCGGGGCGAAGAACACGCGGTAGCTGCGGTCTTCCTTGGATGTGGCCTTCAACTCCACACCGGTGTCGTTGAGCGCTGCAGTGGCCTGGTCGGGTGACATGCCGCAGCGTTCGTCGGAGCGCTGAGCGGCGTGCGTGGACAGGCGTGCCGACGGCAGGAATTGGGGCACCAGACGGTTTCTGGGTGTCCTGCTGGGCTCCGGTGAATAGAAATCGACCATATGAAGATATTACATCGGTAAGGCGGAAATTCCGATGCTGTATATCCGTCCAGTAGTTGCCTGCATCAGGGGCGAGGGATGACAACGCACTGGAGGGGTTGAGTGGAGCGGGGTTTTGAAACCCACAGGACGCTGGGTGGGGTGGCCGCAGAGGGGCGAGCGGCTGCCATCGCGGCCTGGTTGGGGTCGGAAGATCGGGCCGGACGGAGGTCGATCGAGTCTGAAACGCACTCCTCGCGGTAGCCCTGGTAGGGCATGCCGAGGAGCCAGCAGCCGTTCTTGGTCTTGAAGGCGGCACGGCGAACGACCTCGTTGGACGGATTGGCCGTCCGGGCAGGTTGCGCCTGTCCAGGGGGGCCGTCGGGGCGCAGGACCACGGTCCAGTCGGGCCGCAGGCCGGTTTCGGGAGCCTGGGAGAAGGCTGGAACTACAGCGGCGGACAGCAGGAGCAGAGAGGCGGTGTTGAGTGCTTTGTTCATGTGCTTTGGTTTGGTGCGCAAATAAAGGAGAGATTCAGGATACACTGTATCGCAGTTGTCGCTATGAAAGAATAGCGAACGAGACAAGTAGGAAGGAAAGGCAGATGAGCGGAGACACAAACTTCGGCGGCTTGGACGGTAGCTCGAAGGAGCAGTCGATCTTGACGGTCGCGGTATCAAGTCGTGCGCTTTTCAGTTTGGAGGACGAGAACGCGCTGTTCGAGTCCAAGGGCCAGGTGGCTTTCGACGAGTACATGCTGGCCAACGCAGGCAAGGTGCTCAAGCCAGGTGTGGCCTTCCCGGTGGTGCGACGGCTGCTGGGCCTGAACACGGCTGGCAGGAAGGACAGGGTGACCGTGATCGTCCTGTCGAGGAACTCGCCGGCCGCCGGTGCGCGGGTGATGAAGTCGATCAACGCGCTGGGGCTGGACATCCAGAAGGCGGTCTTCACGTCTGGAGCGGAGCGCTTCAAGTACGCGAAGGCGCTGGGTGCGCACCTGTTTCTGTCGGCGAACGAGGTCGATGTGCAGAGCGCAGCTGGGTACGGAATCGCCGCGGCTGCCGTGGTGCCGATGGAGATCTCGGACGATGGAGGTGAAGAGCTGCGGGTGGCGTTTGACGGCGACTCGACGGTGCTGGGGTCGAGCGGTGACGCCGTGTTCCTGCAGTACGGGCTGGAGAAGTTCAGGGAGCACGAGGTGCTGAACGCCCATGTGCCGCTGGAAGACGGCCCGTTCCGGCCGGTGCTGGAGCGGATGGCGCTCATCCGGGCCTCTCTGGGTGACAGGTCCGGGCTGATCCGCCTGGCGCTGGTGACGGCGCGTGGCGTGAGTGCGTACGAGCGAGCGATGAACACGCTGGCGAGTTGGGGGTTGAGCCTGGACGAGTGGGTCTTCGCCGACGGTGCCGACAAGGGCTCGATCTTGCGCGCGTTCAGCCCGCACATCTACTTCGACGACGCGAAGCGTCACGTGGACTCGGCGGTACGCCACTTGGTGCCGGCGGGGAGGGTGCTGTCGGGTTCGACAGCGGCGCCTGCTGAGCAGAGTCAGACAGCGCAGCCGACGGTGGTCAACGGCTGAGTGAGGCGCAGATGCAGGGGTGGAGTGTGGAAGCGGTGATGGGTGGCGCAGCGGCGGCTGATTTCCTGCTGCTGTGGGTCGGGATCACGTCGTGGGTGATCACGGGAAGCTTGCTCGTGAAGGTGAAACGACTGCAAGAGGAGTTGAGGCAGGCCAAGGACAGGGGCGATGTGCGTCGCTGGATCAGGAGCGGCGAGGTGCGACACGCAACGGCAGGCGTGCTGGAGAAGCACGGTCTGCTGGCGCTGATGACGCCAGGGATGGCGAACGCCCTCTACAGCTCGTTGGAGGCGTCGCTCGGGGAGGAGATGGAAGCAGCTGGCCACTACAGGGAGTGGGAAAGGCTGTGCGATGACGGCCCCTGGAACAACCAGGCGGTGGGCAAAGGCAAGGGACTTCGGGAAGGAAGCAAGCGATGAGAACGGAACGTGTGGTGCGAACCAGGAGCGACTCGGTCGAACAGATCGAGGGGCTCGAAGAGAAGGTCAAGAAGGCGGTGGAACTGCTGCCAGCGTGGTTCGTCGCGCGGATGATGAACGACGAGTGGCGCTTCGGGCTGTTCCTCGGCGGAGGGTTCTGGGTGGCGATCGCACGGATCGTCGACGTCAAGCAGGATGCGTCGGGCGACATCTGGATCGATGCGCTTGGCCTCGAAGAAGAAGAGGGCCTGGTCACCAAGGAAGCGGGCGGCATGCCGGCGGTGCAGGTGGCCAAGGGCAGAAGGATGTTGTCGCTCAATGCGAAGCATGTGGCGCTGGCGGTGGAGCTCGAAAAGCCGGCGGCTACGTCGGAGCCGCGCCGGCGCAAGCAGAAGGCTGCTTGAAGCAATGAGCCGAGTCGAAGCAGCTGCTCGGGACGAGAAGTGCTTCGCGTGCGGGAGGCGTCTGGGGAAGCGCCTGCGTGGCCGCGCAGACACGCGCGACGGCCAGTGGGTGTACGTCGGAAGCGAGTGCTCGAAGCGGATCGAATCGGCGGGCGAGGAAGGCTGGCAGCCTCCCAGGGGAGGGCCGAGGCTCTTCCCGATGGGTGACAGGTCGGTGAAGGAAAAGGCCAAGCCTTGAGTGAGGGGGTAGTGGTTAAGGCGAATCCTGGGTCGGCAGTACCAGATCCACTGGATAAATCGTGGCGAATTCGGGATCGGATTCGTTTTAGCAGTAAGATTTCAAGCGTCGTATCGCTGTGACGGCAGACGGTTTGGTGTGGCAAAAATGATGCCGAGGGCGGTAGCGCGTCCGAAACCTGCCGAGATCGGGTTAGGTGGTCTCGAATAGATGGAACGGACAGGAAAGGGGGTGTCGAGGTGGGGGTGAGCATCATGCAAGGATCGCTTCCGGTGAAGAGGCCGCGTGGAAGGCCGCATCTGGACGAGTCCAGGAAGAGGATCAAGAAGTCGATCAGCCTGTATCCGAAGATCGTCGAGTTCGCGAGAGAACTGGGCGGCGGAGTCGCGAGCACGGGGATCGAGAAGGCGACGGCTGAATACCGTCTGATGAACAGCGAAGAGACGCTGGAAAACCTGAAGCACAAGCCTTCGGGACTGGTCGGCATCGAGGTGGTCAAGACGAGCGTCAGCCTGACGCCGGAGACGCTGGATCTGCTGATCGTCGTGGGCGGTGGTGTGCTGAGCCAGGGGATCTCGGAGATCCTGCAGGTGGTCATGGGCGCACGACGGCGCAAAGGCTAACCGGTGGCGAAGGACCAGTACGTCAAGGCCGACGAGTACGACCTGCGGACGGCCCGTCACAACACGACGGTTTTCGTGCGGGAGCTTCGTGCCAGGCCCTGGTGGGGCGTGGTGCTCATGGCCTGCTTCTCCGTGGCGGGGGTGTTCCTGATCGGATGGGGCAAGCTCTCAGGGTGGGACGTCGTGGATTCGACGTACGCGTTCTGGACGGGCATCCTGTCGTTCGCGGTGTCGGTCTACCTGGGCTGGGCGATCTTCGGGCGGCCGCTGTTCATGGGCGATCGAGCTGAAGCCGAGGAAGAGGCGGAGATGGAGTCGCTGCGGGCGAGCAAGGAGCCGAGCGCGGGCGAGGTCTCGCAGGAGAGTGTCTTCCTGATGCTGGACTTCGACGGCGTGCTGCACCCGGGGCAGTCGGGGACGTTGAAGCACGTGCCGCTGCTGCAGGCGTGGCTCAGGGCCAGGGAGTCGGTGCAGGTGGTGATCTCGTCGGACTGGAGGTACACGCACAGCCAGGCAGACATCATCGAGCTGTTCGACGAAGACCTGCGGGCGCGAGTGCATGGCTTCACGCCGGTGATCGAAGGCGCGGCTCGTGAAGCAGAGATCGACTCGTATGCGACGAAGCACGGGATCGGGGTGTGGGCTGCGCTGGACGACGTGGCAGAAGGATTCCCGACCATGGTGAAGTCGCGTGTGGTCCTTACGAACCCCCGGGAGGGGCTGACACACGAGGACCTGGAGAAGCTCGACGAGCTGCTCGGGCTGGTCTAGGACCTTTCCTGGGCGCCTGAGGAAGGCGCAGAAACCGACGAAGATCGGTATCCAATACCCCAATTAAAGTCCTACCTTACTCTTGTCGGAGGATTGAACTCGTCGTAGAATAAACCGATGCAAACGAGTTCAGTGTCTGCCTCCAAGTCCCTGGTGCTGCTGCTTGGGGGTCGGGGAGCGTGTCCGCCGGGATGTGCCAGGGTGGTCAGGGACGACCAAGTCAGCGTCGGATCGTTCTTCGTCCAGTTCAAGCCGACGCGTGAAGCGGGCCCCTGGTCGCTGGAGTTGCGGGAGCGTCCGTGGTGCGTGGCGATCAAGCGGTCGGACGGTGCTGCTGAGCGCGGGTACTTCGAGACGCTGGATCTTGCGGTGAAGAGGGCGAGGCGCCTCAATGAACGTCTGGCTTCCTGAAACGGAGCAGCGGCCGCGGTGCCGGTCCGTGTGGGCGTTCCACGAGGACGGGGCCACGCCGGACCCGCTGCAGTGCATCTTCGTGTTCGGATCGAACCTCGCGGGCCGGCATGGAGCGGGCGCTGCGAGGGAGGCCCGGCTGCGCTACGGGGCGGTGTACGGGATGGGCAAGGGCCAGTTCAACAGGTCGTATGCCTTGCCGACCAAGGACGAGAACCTGAAATCGCTTCCGATCGCTGCCATCCGAAGGGAAGTGGCGGACTTCATCGAGCACGCGAAGCACATGGATCAGGAGTTGTTCGTGGTGACGCGCGTGGGTTGCGGCCTGGCAGGGTACGCAGACGCGGAGATCGCGCCGATGTTTCGTCACGCGCCGGCGAACTGCAGCTTCGCAGAGCAGTGGCGGCGGTATCTGGACTCCGAGGCGCCATGGGAGGCGCATCAACAGGAAAGCGAAGGTGCAAGCATGCGCAAAGTGCATTCATGCCAGTCGTGCGGGTTCGTGAGCACGATCGGTGAGGAATTCGGGCGGGTGCAGGGGGTCAAGGTGTGCCTCGACTGCAAGGACGACTACGGCAAGGACGCCAACGTCACCCGATGGGTGGACGAGAAGGTGGCGGCGGCAGCCAAGGCGGCGGCGGCCACCTCAACACAGCAGTGATGCGGGGAGCAAGGCGATGGCGCTGAGCACGGAAGAGAAGGCCAGGAACAAGGCAGCGCAGAAGGTGCGGGACCGTGCACACACCGAGCGGGCTCGTGCGATGCGAGAGGCTGTGCGGGCTGCTGAAGCTGCTCCTGAGGTCGAGGAGGCGCACAACGCCTTCAGGTTCGCTGACGCCCGGATGGAAGTCGAGATTCGGGCGCGTGACGACAAGGAGCGAGAACTGCGCGAGCAGATCGCGAAGCTGCAGGGTCAGATCGAGCAGCTGCGGATCTCGCCGGAACTGGAGGCTCTGAGGGCGGACCGGCGTGCGAAGGCGGATGCCTGGCAGGCGGTGAAGCGCTCGAAGGTGGTCGAGGCGGAAGCAGCGTTCCCGGACATGGCAGGTGCGGCGCAGTTCTCGGCCGCGGCATGGAAGCCGTCGGCAGAAGTCCTGGCGGCGATGGAAGCTGCAAGGGCGGCCTGACGGTGTTGAGTGGTTCTGTGGTGACGGAGAAGGAGCGAGGGATGAAGTTTCTTTCAGTGGAATGGAAGCGCCCCAGTGGCGGGCGTGTGCTGCTGGTGCTGACGGTTCTGGCGCTGCTGTCATGGATGGCGGTCGCGAGCCTGGGCAACGGGGTGGCTGGATGGGCCGGTGTCGGTGCACTGGCGGGCGGCGCAATCTGCTCGGCGTGCGGTGTCGACTCGACGAAGGGCTGGCGCGAACTCAGTGTGGCAGCGGGGCTGTCGAGCGTGCTGGCCGTGCTGATGGTGGTGCTGCACCGGGCGCTGGTGTGAGCGGAGTCGACGTCCAGGGCGCCCAGGCGCCCAGCTCGCCTGGCCGATTCGAGTCGGTGAGCAGGGAGGAACTGGGCAACGCGCTGCTGTCGTTGTACAGGGTGCTGGCGCCGGCGGAAGGCGACTTCAACGAGGAAGAACAGCAGGCGATGGACGAGGCACGCGTCGTTCTGGGGCGGTGCGGTGTCGACCTGGACGCTGAAGGAGAGGCGCGATGAAACTGATGTCGAGCGAAGACGCGAAGCGGGTGCTGGAACTGCTTCCGGCGGGGTCGCCGGAGGAACTGGTGCAAGGCCTGCGCGAGATCGCAGACGGGGATGCTGTCGTGGCAGCGAACCAGGCGAAGTCGTTCGGCTGCTTCTGCGATCTGGAGCCGGGCATGAAGCCGGACGGTTGCGTGATCGACGAAAACAGGCCGGACGATTGCACGTCGGCCGGGCCGCTCATGGCAGCCGGGAAGGACAAGTGGTCGTGCAAGGAGTGGCGGGTGGTGAAGGTCATTCGTCAGACCTGACCGCACCGAGTATTTCTGGTGGATGACCCTGAATATGGTCAGTTTCCAATCAAACGGCATTGATGGCTGCTGCAATCGGTTGCAGGGCCGCAGTGCGAGCAGGATCATTTATCAAACATTTTGAGTAATTGACGCGGGAGAGTCGATTGCCGGCACAACATGCCAGTGTTCGTTTGACGGGAACGTTAGGCTACGGTGTAGACTGGCGTATTCGCATCTTGGCGTGCAGTTCCGCCTAGCGAAGTTGGTGTGCCCCCGTGAGGGACCTTGAGGGACCATCTGCAAGAAGACGGCGATAGAAGCCGCCCGTTATACCGATGTGACGATGACGTCCATCCAGTGAGAACGAAGCAAATGTGGAAACTGAACCCAGTTGGCCTGAACGCGGTTTCAAACGCCGTCGCTCGGCGGGTCAAGTTCGGCATGAAGCCGGAGACATGGATCGATGACGCTGAGGAAGAGGCGAACCGAGCATGGGAGGACCCGGACTGGACGCACCGCGAGGCAGAGATCGAACTGCTGCCGGTCTACTGCAAGGACGGAAAGTCGCACATCGTGCCGCTCTTCCCGTCGTGGTTCGACTGGGTGGAGCCTGGTCAAGCCGAAGCCAGGCAGGAGCGTCAGCGGCAAGCTGCATGACGGCTTGGACTACTTAGGTAGTACCGAAATAGATTGTGGTTCTGCGTGAGTTTCTTTATACTCTCTCCATCGGTATCGAAAGTGCGATGAGAGGGGTGTAGAAATGTATGCATTGAGCCTCCCTCTGCCCATTCTGGGCAGCATGTGATTTCCGCCCGGCCGCGTGCCGGGTCTGCGTCGGCCAGCCCTGATTGGTGAACGTCGCGGGTACTTACGCCTCAATACGAGGTTTGGGCAACGCCCAGTTAGCAGTACGGGTCCCCGCAGAGTGGGGAACTCCGGTTGCGGTTGATTCCAACCCCAACGGAGTGATTTACATGATCGGGACAGAAGACCGGCAATCAGCCGGGGTGCAGTCGCTCGACCGCGGCGTCGAGTTGACGGACGAGCAGCGTGCACTGGTGAACACAGGCGGCCTGGACGGTTCGTCGGTGCTGTGGGTGCCGACCAGCTGGGGCAAGACGTGGATGGCCAAGCTCGCGATCAAGCGGGTGGTGGCAGGCGGGCTGCGCGCGGTGTACCTGTGCCCTCTGGTGGCGCTGGCAAAAGAGCTGGGTTCGAGCTGGCGTGGCGACATGGTGCCAGCACGCGTGGGCGTGTGCACCGGCGAGGTCAGCGACGAGTTCGAAGAGGACAACCCGTCGGCGCGGGATGCGGACGTGCTGATCGCTACGCCGGAGAAACTCGACTGGTTCCTGAGGCAATGGGAGTCGAACCTATGCTGGCTGGCGCAGGTGGATCTGCTCGTGGTCGACGAGCTCCACAACCTCGGTGGAGGGCAGCGCGGTGCGACGTTGGAAGGTGTCATTGCACGGATGCGCGCGATAAACCCGTTCGTGCGTGTGATGGGACTGAGCGCGACGCTCGGCAACGCGAAGGACCTTGGGCAGTGGCTGGGAGCATCGGTGTTCGAAAGCCGGAATCGCCCGGTACCGCTGGCATGGTCGATCGAGGCCTTCAAGTCGGCGAAGGACAAGGAGCAGATCGCGCTCGAACACTGCTCGCGGGTGGCTGGAGAAGGGGGCCAGACGATCGTGTTCGTGCAGTCGCGCGTGCGTGCCCAGGCACTGGCAGAGGTGCTGGCCGCCGGCGGCCTTCGGGCAGAGGCGCATCACGCGGGCCTGTCGAAGGCGGTGCGTGCAAGGGTGGAAGCTGGGTTCCGGCAGAGGCAATTCGACACGATCGTCAGTACCCCGACGTTGTCGCAAGGAGTGAACCTTCCAGCCAAGTGCGTGCTGGTTTACGACCTGACCCGGTGGGATGCGGGAGGATGGTCCGACCTGTCTTGTTCGGAGGTTTGGCAGCTCGCTGGGCGTGCGGGACGCAAGGGTCTGGACGACAAGGGGGAGGTTGTCCTGCTGGCGCCGAAGTGGGACCAGACCAGTGCTCGACGGTACCTGAAGGGTCAGTTCGAACCGATCAAGAGCCAGGTGCACGCGAGGACTCGTTCGCTTTGCGAGCAGATCCTGGTGGTCTTCGGGTCGCGACTGGCGTCGACGCAGCAGCAAGCGTGCAGGGTGATGGCAGGCATGTTCATGGCTGTGGAACTGAACCAGGGGCGGCAGTCTGCGGGCGCCTCGAAGCCGTTGGAGGACAAGGTCGCTGAAGCGGTGTCTGCCATGGTGGCCGCCGGCATGCTGCGCAGAGACGATGAAGGGAAGATCAAGGCGACCAAACTCGGGCGCATCGCAGTGAGGTTCCAGTTGTCGCCGGAGACCGTCATCGCATGGGCGGCGCTGGTGGCCGAGGTCGATGAGCCTACGTTCTTCGATTTGCTGCTGGCCGTCTGTGCGAGTAGAGACATGAACGGGGCATTGCGCAGCGAGATCGAGGACCTGGAGGCGCTGCAGGCCGGTCTCGATGCAGAAGCTTCATCCATCAAGGTGATGCAGGCCCAGGAACGTCAGCGGATGTTGCCTGTGAAAGGCAGGTCGCTGGTGGGTGCTGTGAAGGGTGCTCTGGCGCTGCGGGCCTGGACGCGGCTCGGCGACTTCGAAGAGGCGGGTGTGGTGGCGTCGTGCCAGGCGCACGAAGTGGAAGAGGTGAAGAAGGAAGCGCTGCGGATGCTACAGGCGATGTCGGCGCTGGTCGCGTCCGGGATCGATGAGGGTGCGGCCAGCCAGGCTGATGACGTTCCGAGAAAGCCATCGGCGCTGGAGTGCAAGCTGATGGCGCTGCGAGCAATGGTCTCGGCTGGCCTTGACGACGAGCAGGCAACGCTGGCGATGGTCGATGGGATCGGGCCGGTTCTCGCCAGAAGGTTGATCGCTGCAGGCGTGAACGACATCGAAGACCTGGCGCTCGCGGAGGTGTCGGACCTGGCTGCGATGCAGGGTGTGTCGAGCAGGCGTGCGGAGCAGTGGCTGACGGAGGCGGCAGGCCTTGTGGAACTGGGCGGTGCGTTTCGGTTCAGGGAGGCCCATCGTGCGCAGAGCAGTACGGATGGCACCGATGAGCAGACGCGGGCGAGGCGTGCTGCGGGGCTGGACTACTTCAGGTGGATGCGTGCGGGGCAACTGAGGGTGGCATCCCCACGAGACGGTGCCTGGTCGGTGAAAGGCGGTGCGCAGGAGCACATCGTCTCGGTGACAGGAGGACGGTACGCATGCGACTGCCTCGATGCAGGCAAGGGTCGGCTGTGCAAGCACGTGATCGCGGTGCGGCATGAGCAAGGAGATGTCGAGATCCCGAGGTTCGATGCGGAGTTCGAGCCGATGGAGGAAGGTGGCGGAGGAAGGATGAACCTGTTCAGCCTCTGGGGAGAGCGGTCGTGATGCACAACCAGGTGAGGGGTGACGTGAAGCGAGTTCAGACGAGGTCAGGAGAGGTGGGGTTTCCCGCGTACATGCCAGTGACGACATTCAGCTGGGACTACCCGACGGGTAGGCTGATCCAGCCGTTCGTGAGTCTCTGGGCAGAGATCACGATGGTGTCGCTGCACCACGCTCGGACGCTTACCGAGAAGACGGCGCTGCCGACGAAGGCGCTGTTCATCGACTCGGGTGGATTCGCGTGCATGCTCAACGGCTTCGAGATCACCAGCCGTGACGACGGAACGGGCTGCATCGTGAAGGTGGTGGATGGCCAGGTCGAGGAGACGATCTCGCCGGAGGGCGTGCTGGCGATGCAGGAGAGGCTGGCGGACTTCGGGGCGACTCTGGACTTTCCGATTCCGCCTGGGGTGACAGACGACGTGGAACGGCGTCGAAGGATGGACCTGACTCTGGCGAACGCAGCGTGGGCGAAGCAGCGCCACCAGGGACGAATGGTGCTGTTCGGCTCGGTCCAGGGGTATGACGTGGACTCCTATGTCGAATGCGCGGCTGCGATGGTCGCGCTGGGGTTCGAGCACCTGGCGATCGGAGGGCTCGTGCCAAGGCAACGGGACACGGCGCTGATCGAGGAGGTGTGTGTTCGGGTTGCGGCACTGCTGCCGGCGCAAGGACTGCTTCATGTCTTCGGGCTGGGGAAGCCGGAGCAGGTGGGCAGGCTGATGCAGCTCGGTGTGACCTCGGTCGACAGCAGTAGCTACGTGCAGACAGCGGCGGCAGGAAAACGGTGGGACGGGCTCGCGTGTGCGGAGTCTCCGACGGCGCTGGAAATCGCGCATGCGGCCGCGGCGAACTTGCAATTTGCAAATCGGGTTGTTCGGTCTGCCTAACTGCATATTCCATCGATCTTGTGCGTATAGTTTGATCTCATGTCGAGTACGGGAGCGCGCATGGATCTGCTGGGCAGGAATGAGATCGGTGACCGCGTGGCGGTGGCGAAGCTGCAGGTTCTGTGGCCGCTGATCTGTGCGCAGCTGGTCTATGGACTGCTGAAGCGCCGGGCTGAGGCGCTGGGCCTCGACTTCAAGGAGGTGCAGCGGTGGTGGGGTCGTTACTCGCACGACGGTGTGGCGGGCTGCGTGACCTCGGGGGTGCAACAGCACTGGAAGGCGAACCTGCATCCTCTGGAAAGCGTGCTGGCCGAAGAGCGAGAGGAGTGGAAGGCAGCGCAAGACACGTCTTTCGTGGACGCACTCGCGGAGATGCGTTCGAGCGGCAGCCTGGGCCCACTGAGGCGACCGGAAGGTGCAGAACGTCTGCCCTACGCGGTTCTGCCGGAGCCAGGCAAAGACGACTCGGGTGTGCGCAGGGTTGCAGGCCTCACGCAGGCAGAAACCGACGAGCGGGCGCGTGTGATCGCCAGGGCGCGGTTCATCGTGATCAGCCCGCTGCTCGAATCGGTGCCCACAGATGCGGCGCTGGAGATGTACGCACACAGCCATGGCACGTGCGGAGCCAGCTTGCGGAACTGGCTGGCCAGCTACTTTCGCGTCCAGAGCGTGGACGGGCTGATGCCCAGTCGGGTCTATGAGAAGCACACGCAGTGGGCGGAGGAGGTGGCGGCTCGCACCGGGGCGTCGCTGGCGGAAGATCAGTCTCCACAGATCGTTGCGATCGCGCTGAAGGGGCCGACGGATCAACTGACCAAGCGAGAGGCGCCGGTGCGGGCTCGGC
>VFQO010000759.1_pt1 | contig 30561 bp, 27 predicted proteins | sample 3512331 | NCBI WGS metagenome assembly VFQO01 (sample SAMN10412371, study PRJNA504923) | tailings metagenome | isolation source: Replicate 3 from Balatoc abandoned mine | place: Philippines: Itogon, Benguet | collected 2017-08-28 | reverse complement strand
CCTTGCTTAAACGCGCGATGGAGCCCCTGCTGCCGAACGACGTGCTGTACCGGCCCAAGATGGGTTTCTCGGTGCCGTTGGCTAGCTGGCTGCGCGGGCCGCTGGCTGCGCGCGTGCGTGAGGTGGTGCAGGGCGAACGCCTGCTGTCCACCGGCCTGTTCCAGGCCGAGCGGCTGCGCCGACTGGCGGATGAACACCGGAGCGGCCTCAGCGACCATGCAACGTCGTTGTGGATGCTAGTGATGTTCGATGCCTTTTTGCGGTTGGATGAATGTTCAGACTTGGCGCGCTCAACCCGCAGCGACACGGACCATAAGAGGTACGCATGACTGATACGACCCAGCGTCTTAAAGAGCGCTTTTATCGAAACGAGGACCATCCCTACCGGATTTTCGAGTCCAGAGTCGCTTCTACCTTGAAGGCGGGCGACACATTGCTGGACGCCGGTTGCGGTCGTACCGCGCCGGTGTTGAGTAAGTACAGGGGCATCGCGGGGCGATTGATCGGCGTTGACCTCGTCGATCCCAAGGATGTCACGGGCGCGATCGAATATTTCAAAGCGGATCTTGCGGCTTTACCCCTGCCCGACGAAAGCGTTGACTTGATCATTTCCCGGTCTGTCTTCGAGCACCTGGTTGATCCGGACAGTGTGTATCGCGAGGCCGAGCGGGTCCTCAAGCCCGGAGGAAAGCTGATCTTCCTAACAGCCAACCTTTGGGATTACGCGACATTGATTGCGCGCATGGTGCCGAACCGCCTGCATTCCAAGGTCGTCAAGGCTGTTGAGGGGCGGCCCGAGGAAGATACTTTCCCCACTGCTTACAAGACCAACTCTGCAGGGGACATCCGGCGATTGGCTGAGCAGTCTGGGCTGCAGGTTCGATCCATCGAGTATCTGAACCAGTATCCGAACTACTTCATGTTCAATGCCGCATTATTCATGGTGGGGGTCGGATACGAACGGCTCACGTCCCGCTTATCTGCCCTCCAGCGGCTGCGTGGGTGGTTGCTGGTGGTAATCGAAAAATCCTAACCCAATATGGCACGGATGATCATGGCAGAGCGACTCGCAGGAGGGATTAACATGTCCATGAGTGAGGATCGCGTCCATATCCTGCACGTCGTTCACGCCTTCGGCATGGGGGGCTTGGAGAATGTGATCGTGCAGTTGATCAATCGCCTGCCGCCAGAGCGGTTTGATCACACAATTATGGCGCTGACCGTCGTAGGTAGTTTTCGCGAGCGCATCGGGCGAGAGGATGTGCGCTTCATCGCGCTCGACAAGCCTTCCGGCCATGCGCTGCCTTTGTACCCGCGTATTTGGCGCTTGCTGCGCGAACTGCGACCCGACGTGCTCCACACCTGCAACCTTGCGCCGCTGGAGGTGGTGCCACTGGCTTGGCTGGCCGGCGTGCCCATGCGCGTTCACGCGGAGCACGGCTGGGACGCACACGACCCGCTAGGACGCAGTCTCCGCTACCGATGGATACGTCGCATGTACAAACCGTTCGTGAGCCATTACGTGTCGGTGTCGCTCGAGCTTGATCGTTATCTCCACGACGCTATTGGCATCGCAACGACGCGGCGCAGTTTGATCGCTAACGGTGTCGATACCGATACCTTTCGCCCTGATGCACCGGGTAACCCCTTAGACTGCCCCTTCCTACCTGGCGAGCATTGGATCGTAGGAACCATCGGTCGCATGACGACGGTCAAAAACCAGCCGCTGCTAGCGCGTGCGTTCGTGCAACTGTTGCAGCGGAAACCTGAGATCGCACGCAGGGCACGCCTGATCATGGTCGGGGAGGGCGATCTCCGACAGGAGGTGATGCAGGTACTTGACGATGCCGGTCTCCGTCACCTCGCGTGGTTGCCCGGGGCGCGATCCGATGTGGCTGCGATCCTTCGTGTGATCGATGTGTTCGTACTTCCGTCACGCACGGAAGGCACCTCGTGCACGCTCCAGGAGGCCATGGCATGTTCGCGCGCAGTGATTGCCACGGCCGTAGGCGGAAATGTAGTTCTTGTGGAGGACGGCGCGAACGGCAGACTTGTCCCATCGGATGATGTCGAAGCAATGGTCAATGCATTGGCGTGGCATTACAACGAGCCTGCTCAGGCTCGAGCCAACGGTGCCCGCGCGCGCCAGCGCATGCTGAGCCAGTTCAGCATTGAAGCGATGGTGCATCGCTACCAGACGGTTTTCGAAGGTCGTTGACCTCGATAGACACCTTGTCCATGCGAATACTCCACGTGCTCGACCACTCCCTGCCGCTACACAGCGGCTACACCTTCCGCACCGCCGCGCTGCTGCGCGGGCAGCGCGAACTCGGTTGGGAGACCTACCACATCACCTCGCCCAAGCAGGGCGCCGTCGCCGCCGCAGTGCAGGACGTGGGCGAACTGCGCTTCTTCCGCACGCCGCCCGTGCAGGGGCGCCTGGCCGGGCTGCCGGTGGCGCGCGAACTCGCGCTCATGAAAACGCTGGAGCGGCGGCTCGAGGCGGTCTGCCGCGAGATCCGCCCCGACATCTTGCACGCCCATTCTCCGGTGCTCAACGCTTGGCCCGCGCTGCGGGTGGGCCGGCGGCTGAACATCCCGGTGGTCTACGAGATTCGCGCGTTTTGGGAAGACGCGGCGGTGGACCACGGCACCACCACCGAGGGCAGCCTACGCTACCGGATCACGCGCCAGCTCGAAACCCTGGCGATCCGGCGCGCCGCGCACGTGTTCACCATCTGCGATGGCCTTCACAAGGACATCCTCGCGCGTGGGTTGCCTGCGTCGCGCGTGAGCGTGGTGCCCAACGCGGTGGACATCGCGGCCTTCCCGTGGATGCCGCCGGCCGATCCCGCGCTGCGTCAGCGCTACTGCATGGATGGCCGGACGGTGATCGGCTTTGTAGGTTCGTTCTACGCCTACGAAGGTCTGGACCTGCTGGTGCAGGCTTTCGCCTCGCTGAGCGCGCAGCGCCCCGACTTGCTGCTGCTTCTGGTCGGCGGCGGGCCGCAGGAAGCAGCGCTCAAGGCCCAAGTGGCTGCACTGGGCCTGCAGGATCGAGTGATTTTCCCGGGCCGTGTGCCGCACGACGAGGTGCAGGGCCACTACGCGCTAATCGACATCCTGGCCTACCCGCGGCGCTCGATGCGCCTGACCGAACTCGTGACGCCGCTCAAGCCTCTGGAGGCCATGGCGCAGGGCAAGATTTTCGTCGCCTCTGACGTCGGCGGCCATCGCGAACTGATCGAGGACCGCCGCACCGGCGTCCTGTTCAAGGCCGACGACGAGGCTGCGCTGGTGGCCGCGATCCGCGACCTGCTCGAGCGCCCACAGGATTGGGATGCGCTGCGCGCCAACGGGCGCCGCTTCGTCGAATCGGTGCGCAACTGGCGCAACAGCGTGGCGGTATATGCCGATGCCTACCGGGGGATGATGAACTGATGTCACGCGTGAAAGTCATGACCGTCTTCGGCACGCGGCCCGAGGCCATCAAGATGGCGCCGCTAGTGCTCGGCCTCAAGGCGCAGCCCGAGGACTTCGAGGTCGTGGTCTGCGTCACCTCGCAGCACCGCGAGATGCTGGACCAGGTGCTGGCGCTGTTCGGCATAGTGCCCGAGCACGACCTCAACGTGATGAAGCCTGGGCAGGACCTGTATGACGTGACGGCCGCAGTGGTCACCGGCCTCAAGCCGGTGCTGCAGGCCGAGCGGCCCGACCTGGTGCTAGTGCACGGCGACACGACCACCACGCTAGCGGGCAGCCTTGCGGCCTACTACGCGCGCGTGCCGGTGGGCCATGTCGAGGCCGGGCTTCGCACCGGCAACAAGCACGCACCGTTTCCCGAGGAGATCAACCGCAAAGTTACCGGCGCGGTGGCCGACGTTCATTTTGCGCCTACTCTCACCGCGCGCGACAACCTGCTGCGCGAGGGTGTAGACGCCTCGGCCATCGAGGTCACCGGCAACACCGTGATTGACGCGCTGCTCGGCGTGTCGAAGCGCATCGAGGCAGACGCCGCGATGCGCGAGTCGCAAGCGCGGCGCTTCGATTTCCTGGTGCCGGGCCGGCGCATCGTGCTCGTCACCGGTCACCGGCGCGAGAACTTCGGCCAGGGCTTTCAGAACATCTGTGAAGCACTGGCCGATATCGCTCACGGTCACCCCGATGTGGAGGTGGTCTATCCAGTGCACCTCAACCCCAATGTGCGCGCCCCGGTCAACGCCATCCTCGCGCCGCGCGGGCTGCGCAACGTGCATCTGATCGAGCCGCTCGACTACCTGCCCTTCGTCTACCTCATGAACCGCAGCCACGTCGTCGTGACCGATTCGGGCGGCATCCAGGAGGAGGCGCCGTCGCTGGGCAAACCGGTGGTCGTCATGCGTGACACCACTGAACGGCCCGAGGCAGTGCAGGCAGGCACCGTGAAGCTCGTGGGCACGTCGCGCGAGCGCATCGTCGCCACCGTGAAGCGCTTGCTCGACGACCCCGCGGCCTACGCCGAGATGTCACGGGCCCACAACCCCTACGGAGACGGCCGCGCCGTGGGCCGCATCCTCGAACGCATCCTTTCAACGCATCGCAAGAACCAGGAGGCCAGTGATGCCGCGTGAACTGCAGAAAGTCATCGTCATGGGCCTAGGCTACATCGGCCTGCCCACGGCATCCATGCTGGCCACCAAGGGCCACCAGGTGCTGGGCGTAGATATCAACCATAAAGCGGTGGACACCATCAACTCGGGCCGCATCCACATCGTCGAGCCAGACCTCGACGTGTTGGTGCGTTCGGCCGTCAACAGTGGCAACCTCAAGGCCTCGCTGCAACCCGAAGAAGGCGACACCTTCATCATCGCCGTGCCCACGCCATTCAAGGAGGAGAACGGCAACCCCAAAGCGCCCGACCTAAGCCATGTCGAGGCGGCCACGCGTGCCATCGCACCCTACTTGCGCGAGGACAACCTGGTGATTCTCGAGTCCACCTCGCCGGTGGGTACCACTGAGGCGATCGCCCGCATCATCGCCTCCGAGCGGCCCGAACTGCAGGGCAAGGTGCACACCGCTCACTGCCCCGAGCGCGTGCTGCCAGGCCAGATCCTGCGTGAGCTGGTCGATAACGATCGCATCATCGGCGGCACGACCAAGGCCGCCGTGGCCAAGGCCAAGGCGCTCTACAAGACCTTCTGCAATGGCGCTATCCTTGAGACTGACAGTCGCACCGCCGAGCTCTCCAAGCTGGTGGAGAACGCGTTCCGCGACGTCAACATTGCCTACGCCAACGAGCTGTCGGTGATCTGCGACCGCTTGGGAATCAACGTCTGGGAGACCATCGCGCTGGCCAACCGCCACCCGCGGGTAAACATCCTACAGCCCGGACCCGGCGTCGGCGGCCACTGCGTCGCGGTCGATCCTTGGTTCATCGTCGCGAGCGCGCCGGACGAGTCGCGCCTGATCCGCACTGCGCGCGAGGTTAACGACGCCAAGCCCGAGTGGGTGATCGAGAAGGTGAAGAAGAAAGCGCACCGCTTCCGAGAGCCGGTGATCGGTTGCTTGGGGCTGACCTTTAAAGCCAACATCGACGACTTACGCGAGTCGCCAGCGATGGAGATCGCGCACACGCTTACGTGCATGGGCATCGGCCAGATCCTGCTCTGCGATCCGAACGTCACGCAAGAGCGTTCTCCCATGCCGCTTTACGGCCTCAAGGAGGTGCTCGATCGCTCCGACATATTGGTGCTGCTAGTCGACCACGACGAGTTTCGCGAGATCGACCCGCAAGTCATCAAGGACAAGGTGGTGATCGACACCAAGGGCGTGCTTCGTTGAGCGCCGGGAATTCACCGCCGATGGTCGCTCAGCCCTTGAGGATCTTGCTGTTCTCCACGCTCTACCCGAGCGCGGTGCGGCCCATCCACGGAATCTTCGTGGAGACGCGGCTGCGCGAACTGCTTAAGACCGGCGAGGTGCAGGCCAAAGTGGTGGCGCCCGTGCCCTGGTTCCCGTCCACCGCCCAGCGTTTCGGCGAATACGCGCAGTTGGCCGCCACGCCGCGGCACGAAGTGCGTAACGGCATCGAGGTGCACCACCCACGCTACCTGCTGCTGCCCAAGGTGGGCATGAACCTTGCCCCCTACGCCATGGCGTTGGGCGCGCTGGCGACTGTGCGCCGGCTGCGGCGTGAGGGGTTCGACCCCAACCTCATCGACGCCCACTACTACTACCCTGATGGCGTGGCCGCTGGCCTGCTCGCGAAATGGCTGGACAAGCCTTTCGTGGTGACGGCGCGCGGCACCGACCTAAACCTGATTCCGCAGTACCCGTTCCCGCGCAAGCTGATCCTGCAGACGGCCGAGCGCGCGAGTGCTTCCATCGGCGTGTGCCAGGCGCTGATGGACACGCTGCGCGAACTTGGCGCACAACCCAGCAAGCTGCACACGCTGCGTAATGGCGTGGACCTGGAGCGCTTCATGCCCGAAGACCGCGTGGCTGCGCGCGCGCGCCTAGGCCTGCCGACGCAGGGACGCTACCTGCTCTCGGTTGGGCATCTGATCGAACGCAAGGGCCACCACATCGCCATCGAGTCGCTGGCCGGCCTGCCCGACGTGACGCTGCTTATCGCGGGCAGCGGACCGGAGGATGGCGCGCTCAAGGCCCTGGCCGAACGCCTGGGTGTTGCAGAGCGTGTTCGCTGGATAGGCGTGGTGCCGCAGACCGAACTCAAGTGGTGGTACAGCGCGGCTGACGCACTGGCCCTGTGCAGCAGCCGCGAGGGTTGGGCCAACGTGCTTCTTGAGTCTATGGCCTGCGGCACACCTGTGATCGCGACGAACATCTGGGGCACGCCGGAGGTGGTGAGTGCGAAGGCGGCGGGGCGGTTGATGGAAAAGCGGGATCCAGCTTCCTTAGTCAAGGCGCATCAGCACTTGATGAGCCATGGCATTGATCGCGTCGCCACGCGACGCCACGCAGAACTGTTCACCTGGAGTGACACCACCAACAAACAACTGTTGCTGTTCCGGGCTGCTCTACAAGCCAAAGCGGGTTCTATCTGATGGAAGCTCTAATCTTGACGGTAAACGTCGCATGCATGGTCTACCTGTGCTGGCGGGTTTTCAAGTCGACCGATGAGAAGGCCGATCGCCCTGACCTGGGCTGGTTCGCTTTTGAAGCGCCACCAGAGGACCTGAAGGACCGCAAGTGAACTACTGGAGCGAGCTATGCGCGACCTGATGTTTGCGGCGGCAATGCTGATGGCGATTCCGTTGGCGCTGATGCGGCCGTTGAACGCTTATCTCATGTGGGGTTGGACGGCAGTCCTTCTTCCGACAAGTTACTTTTATGGGTTCATGGGCAATGCGCGCCTAAACCTTCTCTTTGCATTGATATCTTTGGCTATGGTCGCTTTAGGTCGCGTTAAATGGCCGCACGACTGTTTCAACCGAGTAAGCATCCTGTATTTGATCTTTCTTGTACACGCTACGCTATCGTTTTTGTTTGCATATCCAGACAACCCATACAATGCACAATACTACGAAATCCTGTTAAAGGTAATGGTCTTCTGCTTGGTAATGCCGCTATTTATCCGTGAACGCTGGCATTTTCATGCGATGTTTCTCGTGATAGCCCTGGGGCTTGGCATGCATGGGGTAGTCAACGGATTGAAAGTACTCGCCTCTTTGGGTGCTCACAATGTTCGGGGTCCGGACGGGAGCATGATCTCAGATCGGAACCACCTTGCTACTGCCTTGGCCATGGTGCTGCCCGTCCTATATTATTTGTATTTACATTCGACAAGAATGTTGATTCGATGGGGGTTTTTGATTGGATTTGGCATCGTGGCATTGGCAATCCTTGGTAGTGGCTCCCGTGCTGGTTTCATCGCAATTTCCGTCGTGAGCGTCTGGATGCTGTTCACCGTACGTCGCAAATGGGTCGTATTGCTAGTGGGTCTTGTCATGACGATCGCTTTCATTAACTATGCTCCAGAGCGTTGGACTCAACGTCTGTCAACAATTCAAGTGGCCGGAGAAGACGAGTCGTTCAGAGGCCGGGTAATCGCATGGGAGGTCAGTAGCGCAATTGCGATGGCCAACCCCATTCTAGGGGGTGGATTTCATGCGGTGCAGGCTCCTGCAGTTTGGGAGCGTTTCAAGACCGTACCTGGCATATTGAGTTTCCTTCAGTTGCCGACCTATATGGCGACGCCCAGGGCGGCGCATAGTATCTACTTCGAGGTGTGGGCTGACCTCGGATTGGTCGGCCTGGGATTGTTTCTATTGATACTTGCGCAATCAGCCCAGGCTCGCTTCCAGATACGCAGGGCAACCGACCGCCTCGGTCCCACTTACCTTTGGGCTCGCGACATGTCAGATGCGTTATTGGTGGCACTAGTGGCGTACATGATTGCTGGCGCCTCTGTTAGCTTGGCATACTTCGAGGTGCTTTACATGATCGTGATGCTCATGGAGCTGATACGTCAGTATGTAATGCGTATGTCAGTTCCAGAGAGCAACACTCGGGCTGAGAGGGATCGATGAACGAGGGACTGGGCAAGCGGGTGCTTCTTGGCATCAAGTGGACCCTGACATATAAGGTGTTGGCCCAGTTGTTTAACTGGTTATCCACGCTCTGGGTCGTTCGGTATCTTTCGCCCGGTGACTACGGCCTCAATGCCATGTTGGAGGTTCCTCTGGAACTGGCGATGATTGTGGTGATTTGGGGGATGTCGGTCGCATTGGTGCAAAAGAAGGCATTGGAGCTAGAAGAGCAGCAAGCTATTTTTGGCTTTATGTTACTGCTCAATATAGCTGCCTTTCTAATATTTCAATTGTTCGCAGAACGAATCGCTAGCTACTTTGGCGAAGCATCACTGGCGCCACTTCTCCGTGTGGTGGCGGTGGTTTTTCTGATGGTTCCTTTTCGAATAATCCCCAATGCCATCCTCGATCAGAAGATGCAATTCAAGAGGCGTGCGCAGGTGGACCTGACAGCATCCGTTCTGGGGGCGGCTACAGCATTAATTATGGCATACGCGGGCGCTGGGGTCTGGGCTCTTGTAGGATCAGTGCTTGTCAACTACTTGGTTCGCTCAATTGTGTTGGCATACATCGAGCCATGGTTCGTGTTGCCATCATTGCGCTTTACTCATGCCCGAGGAACGCTTTCTATTGGCCTCAAGGTTGTCCTTAGTGGAACCCTAATCGTCATGACGAACAAGGCGGTCGACCTGATCGTTGGCCCTGCTGTAGGTGCTCAAACGCTCGGATTGTACGCCGTAGCAGTACAACTTGCCATGCTGCCAATCAGCCGCATATTGCCTATCATTAACCAAACGCTCTATCCCGCCTTTGTTCAAATTCAGAATGATGGCGAGAGAGTCCGAGATTACACGCTTAAGTCCATTCAATATGCGGGCTTGATCGTTGTACCGTGCTCAATCGGATTGTACTTTGTCACTGACTCTCTGGTAGATGTAGTGTTCGGGGTAAGCTGGCACCAGATAAAAACCCCTCTGGCCATGCTGGCATTGTTGCTGCCGGTTGCTATGGTGCGAAATCTGTTGATGTCTAATTTGGTCGCGATGGGAAGAGCTGGGCTTCAATTATGGCTTTATGCCATGACGCTTGTATTGACTGGAGTGCTTTGTATTATATTTCGCTCTCATGGATTGATGGGGCTCCTCTGGATTAATCTGTCGTCAGTGCTCGCGAGCACCTTCGTGATTTTCTTAAGTTGTCGAGGTTTTCTCCGCTTATCGATGTTTGCGCTGTTGCATCACATGCGGCCCGCTTTACAAGGGACTCTGGTGATGGGACTTGCTCTGATGCTCTTTCAAGGTCTCGCTCCTCCCATGTTGGACTCGATTCAGTTGATGCTCATGATTTTGATAGGCGTAACCTCTTACCTTTTAACCATTTTGGCTTGGTCACCAGAGGTGTACCGAGAGTTGCTTGCGGCCATCAGAGTGAAAGAATGAACCGCGCAATATATCTTTCATATTTGCAAGAGGCAAAAAGTGCTTCCGCAGCTAGGTCATTTACTGGTGCGGAGTGGTCAGCTGCGGCTGCGGTTTTTGCAAGCCGCGAAACCGAGGATGAGCTTATTAAGGCGGTTTCGTGTTTGCTGGCTTGTCGTGAATGCGTAGCTCGAATCGATATACTCGTCAACGGCAATACTAAACTGGCGCATGCGCTTTGCAATGGTCAATTGGCAACCCTTTTGGCAGGCGTTGGCAATTGTGATATAAGGGTGTGGGATATAGCATTAGCCAGTAAGGCCCACGTCTGGAACCTTTACGTACACGCGATTGCTCCAGCAAGTCAATGCTTCTTGTTCATTGATGGCTACGTTCAGTTGCCTGAAGACGCATTGACGCTCATGCGTGAGGCGTGGAGTGTGAATCCTGAAGCTTTAGCGTTTAGCGGCTCTCCAATGGTCGGGCGCTCCAGTGACGAACTCCATGCCAGTTTCTTGAAGTGGGGGGGGTTGCATGGAAACTGTTTTGCATTTTCACCCACGTGTATCGAGAAACTACGAATGGCGAAAGCTGTTTTGCCTATTGGCTTATACGGCTTCGATACAGTGTTGGGTGGAATGTTGGGCTTTGGATTGAACCCCCCCGTGCATACTTGGGATATAAAGCGATTTGTTCACACTGTACCTGACCTGCGTTGGCGAGTTCCGCCCAAATCCGCTTTGAGTTTGCGAGATCTACGGACTCACGTGAAGAGAATTCGCAACAATGCGTTGCGTGCGCTTGTTCGAGCTGCGACCGTGTATCAACTTGAGCGACTGAAGTTGCCGATCGGAGATCTTGGTGTATCAATCGATAGCTATTTATGGCGCTGGATCAGTGAGCGTCCCGCATCCTTTTGTCTTGAAGTATTGAAGTCGCCTTTGTCGCTGATTGAAGTACTCCAGGTCAAGCGACGGTATTCGAGTAGATTGGCATTAATCCTGCCTATACAGGTGTGGCCGTCAAACGTTGACCCCAATTGAGGCGCAACATGATCTCGTGGATTCGACCTCGTGGCATGAGCGTTTTCGTGTTCCACTCAGTAGAGTCAAGTGCACCTTCTGATCGATCGTGGGTAACGTCGGCGCAGCGCTTCAAAGATCAACTCGACTATATCGTAGATAACTTTGACGTAAGGCCGATCTCCGATGCTCTTCAAACGCTCGGCTGCAAGACCACGCGTAAACCACAGGCATGCATCACCTTTGATGATGGTGATCCATCGTGGGCGGGGTTGGTGCGATCGGAGTTGGCTCAGCGACAACTTAAGGCTACTTTTTATGTCGCAACAGATCAGATTCAATCGCAACCAATTTGGCATGATCGACTATCTTACTGTCTTGCAGCGATTCATTTGCCTCAACTGGATCTACCGTGGCTAGGGGTTCGCGATCTGCCTTATCAGTCTGAGGAGGAACGCTCCCACGCGGCAGAGGCTATTGGCCAATTGTTTAAGTATCAAAGTCCTGCCGTTCGAAATCGCATGCTGGAGCTTTTGGAGCGGGATTCAGGCGTTCGATGCCCGGCCGGCGGCCTAACCGCGCAGGACTTGCTTGCGCTTGCTCAGGATGGTCATGAGATTGGATCTCATACGCGTTCACATCCAATACTGAGCCACTGCAGCGATGACGTTGCATATCGCGAAATTAGCGAATCGAGAGAGATTCTTTGCGCCATAATTGGTGCCCCGGTCACGGCTTTTTCGTATCCAAACGGAAAACCTGGTCGTGATTATTTGTCGCGTCACGTTAATATGGTCCGCAAGGCAGGATATAGCAATGCGGTCTCAACAGCACACGGTGGATTTCATTGGGGAAGCAGTGTTTGGGAGATTCCTCGTTTCACCCCTTGGGGTCGTACGCCATCGAGTATGCATCGCCAAATTTTTATCAATTCATGGTCGAATCCTTTGCAAGTCCAGCGAAGACTGACAATGAAACCGCGAGTGCTCGTTGTCGAGAATGGTACGGGCTTTGGTGGCGCGGTTGTTGCGTTAGGCAACTTGCTACAGAGCCTTAAATCAGAGCGGTGCTCTATCGGTATTGTTTCTGGTCAAGATTATCAGCTGGACAGGCACCCATGTGTAGAGATGACGATCACTGCGTCTTCGCACACTTCCCGGTTTCGGCGAGTACTCCAAGGAATTGAGTTACAGGCTTGGTGGATACCTGCCACCTTGCGGCGGATGTTTGTTGCTAGGTTGGACGACATTTTAGTGCGTCTGCCTTATCTTGTAAAGCTATTGCTGATCGCCATTCGTTTTCGTCCTAACGTGATCCATGGAAATAATGAATTGGTGTCAAATCGTGAGGCTCTTTTGGTTGCTGCCATGCTTAGTATACCTTACGTACAGCACGTGCGTGGCCCTATTCCGCAGAATGTTCGTCTTGACTATTTGACGAGACGTCCAGTGGTCTATTTGCCGGTCTCTCGCTGGTTGAATTTCGAGTGCATTGACCGTGGTATTGAAGTGCCGCGTTTGATACAGATTTACGACGGTGTCAGCGATGCGGCTGATAACTCGAGCAGGCTGTGCAGCTTCGCTCGGGCCGCATCGATTACTGATAATTCGAGACGGTTGATAGTTGCAATGGTCGGTATGTTGGTTCCTTGGAAGGGGCAACACTTGTTCGTTGAAGCGGTCGCCAAGGTGTGCCGTGAACATCCGCGAGCCACGTTTCTTATCGTGGGGGCACAGCCTGCCTTGGTTGAATCAAATTATCATCGCAGCTTAGTCGACCGAGTCAAGGAATTGGGTCTTGAGCAGGTCGTGTTATTCACGGGACAGATTTCTAGTTTGGCACAAAAGATGTCCGAATTCGATGTTGTCGTTTCGGCATCAACTGCACCGGAACCCTTGGGACTCGTAATGATCGAGGCCTTGCGTAATGGATGTTACTTCATTGGACCCGACCATGGAGCTACATCTGAATTTATTGATGGTGCGCAACGTGGTCTATTGTTTAAGCATGGTAATTCTGAATCACTCGCACAAGCGTTAAATGATGCTCTTTCTGGCCCCCATGTATGGCAACGTAGTGAGCGGCTGGCTAGCGGCGCTAACTTGGCACTGGAGACTTCGCTGGAAACGCACGCCGAGCGGATAATGGCAGTTTATGAAGGTCTAATCCCAATTGCTTCTGGCTCGGCACCAATAATAAGCTAATATTAGAGGTTGGACACGCGACAATGACTAATGTAGTAACTGTATCGCTAGTGATTCCGACCTACAACCGTGCTGAGGGTCGGCAGGGATTCGTGTAAAAAACAGCCAAAAGTGAGCTAACGCATTGGGATGATTGCCATTTTCGAGGCCACGCTATCGCCTCGGCATGCTTCATCTGTTGATGTGGCTGCAATCGCCGTCGCGTGTCTCGACTTCTGCGACGCCGACTCCGTACAGTGCTCGCGCGGTCGGACCTCCCCCCTGTGGTCCGCCTGCCACTGACGGGCCGGCGCCCCTGTGCCGGCCCGTCGTTCTTTCCGACGAGCTCGTCGACCTTCTTAGAACATCGTTCCGACGGCTGATAAGCTCGCTCCGGAATAGGCATCGAGGAGTGATGCGTGGTCGACCGCTGCCCTCTCACTGCTGAGTGCGAGCATTGGCTTCGCACCGAGGTCGCCGCGGCCTATGACGCCCTCAAGGCAGCCCCCTCGCGTGGCTTGACCATTGATGAGGTGCGGGCCGACCTTGCCAACGCCCGTCGCGAGCGCAAAGCACCGGCGCCGCGCGAGGGCAATCCTTGATATGCATTACACCGCCGCGGCCTCCAGGATCCGCCTAGAGAAGTCGATCGGCGCCACTTCGCGCTTGAGATCCAGGGTGTAGTCCCCGAACCGATTGATGTGGCTAGTCCGGTACGGCGACAGCCCGGCCAACACTTCCGGGCTGATGTTAGCGCCGTCCTGCCGCAGCTCCGCCAGCACGCGGGTCATCTGCTCGACGTTGTGCAGGATCACCAGGTTGGCCACCAACTGGTTGTAACGCACGATCTTGCGCTGCTCGTGCTGGACGTTCTCGGCGATGATGCCTTCCCCACCGAAGAACGCCCACTTGACGAAGCCGTTGAACTCCTCGCTCTTGTTGGTGGCGGCGTGGATGGTCTTGCGCACCTCGACGTCGTCGATGTAGCGCAGCAGGAACAACGTGCGTACCGCCTTGCCCAGTTCGCGGAAAGCCCAGTACAGCTTGTTCTTGCGGCTGTAGGTGCCGAGCCGGCGCAGGATCGTCGAGGCGGTGATCTTCCCCAGCTTGATCGAGATGGCGACCCGCAGCATGTCGTGCAGATGGGTCTCGATCAGCTTCCAATCGAGGCTGTCGCCGAACAGCGCCTGGATGTTTTCGTACGTCCGCCCCGGTTCCGGCCGGGAGAACACCAGGTCCTTGATGTTGCGGATCCGCGGCATGAGGTTGATGCCAAGCAAGTGGGCCAGCCCGAACACCGGGAAGCTCTGCGCCTGGGTGTCGCCGTGCACCGTGTCTGGTTGGATATCCGAACGGTTGGCCAGCAGCCCGTCGAGGATGTAGACCGCCTCATGCACGCCGCACGGAATGAAGTGGCTGAACAACGCGATGTACTTGTCGGACACGTGGTAGTAACCGATGCCGCCATAGCCGCCGTAGCGGATGTGGTATTCCGACAGCAGGTTCTGCTCGTAGACGCTCCACTTCGTGCCGTCGGCCGAGGCGCTCTTGCCGCTGCCCCAATAACCCGGCAGCTCGAACTTGTTGTACAGATTGATCACCTCGACGATCGCCTTGTCGAGCGTTTCGTCGGTGACGTATTTCAGGTTCAACCAGGCGATCTGGCGCCGGCTGAAGCCCTTGACCGAACGTGCAGTCTGGGTCGGCCCCAGATTGCAGCCGTAGCAGAACAACGTGGTGATCACTCGCCGCAGCAGGTCGTCGACCCGCGCGTCGGTGCCGGCGATCGGCCGGAAGTGCACGTGCAGGTCCAGCCAACGGGTGGTGTCGACCAGCACGTCGACGATGCTGGTGGGCGACAGGCGTTCGGTAATCGCGCTATCCACCGCGGCGATCGCCTGGGTCACCTGGGCGCCCTGCAGGCGCTTGAGCACCAGCCGCCCGTCGACCAAGCTGGCGTGCAGGTTGTCCGAGAACCGCGCATCCACGGCATCGGCCAACGTCGTCAGCTCCGTGCGCAGGCCCTGCACGAAATCCGCCGCGTCGGTGGCAATGCCCGACACCTCGCCGTAGGCGTCCAGTTCCTGCGCGAACGTCGCCTCGTCGACCAGCTGCTCGCGGTAGTCGTCATAGCGCTCGCCGTGCGGGATGTACAGGTCGCCAGATTTGAGTTCGTCCTTGATCTGCGCCAGCACCGCCAGTTCGAAATACTTGCGGTGGATCCAGCCGGGGCTGGCGGCGGCCAAGGCCTTGGGCAACACATGCTTGCGCCAAGGCGCCGATAGCCAAGTCAGGTCGGTAGTCACGTCCAGCCCCAAACCGGCCGCGTCGACCGCCTCGCGGCGCTGGCTGCGCAGCGCGAGCACGGCGTCAATCATGCGCTCCATGCTCGGGTCCTGGCTGGCGGCCCGCAAACCCATGATCTCCAGACAGTTGAACAGCAGCGGGCGCATCGTCCCGTACGGCGCCAGCAGGAACGGCAGGTAGTTGCGACCGGCGTAGGCCAGGTGTTCATCGCACTCCGCCTTCAGCAGGCCGATGTCGGCGATCAGCACGCCCTCGATTGCGTCCACGCGCTGGGTGTCGGTGCCCTCGACCTCATAGGCCTGCAGGATCTCGCGGAGCTGGCCGATCAGCGCATCGGCGCGCTTGCTGTGTTCGAGCTGGTAGGCGATCAGCTTCTGCTGCGCGGTGTTCTCCAGGTTCTGGATCAAGCGGATGAACAGGTCGGCGGCATCGTCGAGTGTCTTGCGGTACTGCGAACGAATGAAAATCGCGGCCAGCGCGTAGCGCTTGACCGGGAGCAGTTCGGCGAGCTCGCTGGCATCGAGCGCGCGGGCCATCGCCCGGAACTGCTTGAGCTTGGGGACCGAGACATCGATCGGCGGCAGTTGCTCGGCCAAGGTGCGCAGGCGCTGGATGTGCTGCAGGTAATGGCGCACCTCCTTGTTGGTCGGCCGCTTGGGCTCGCGCTTGAGCGCGTGCCAACCGCTGTGGTGGCTGCCCGGCGGCGTCAGCAGCAAGTCATCGATCAGCACCCGCATCGCCGGCGTCAGCGCGTTCGTGATCTGGCGGTAGTGCGCGTCGTGGACCTGTTCGCGGGCGGCGATCGCGAGGCGTTCGAGCGTGCTGAACGCCGGCAGCTCAAAGCGGTGATGCACGAGCTCTTCGAGCATCACGTTCACGATGTCGGGCACGATGTGTTTGGTCTGCGCCGCCGTTTCGGCCACGGTGCCCAGCCAGTTGCGTCCGGCGTCGTCGAGCGGACGGACATTGAGGAACGACCGCAGCTGGGCCAGGTGCCCGCGCTTGCCGCCGGACGCGTCGTAGCTCGCCAACTTGTCGGCCGGCACGCGGCGCATGCCGATCGCCCGGGCCACGTGCTGCACGATGCGTTCGGGCACATCGGCCAACATTGTGAAATAACCTAGGCGCTGGAACAGTTTCAGGTGCAGCAGCAGCGCCAGCCGAGTGGCCGGGCCGGTGGTGATGCCCCGGACGCACTGCAGCTCGGCCACGGTGGGCGTGTAGATGTCCTGCAATTCTTTGGCGGTGGGATCGGGCTTGAGGCGCGGATAGGCGGTTTCGTGCAGCGTCGTCATGCGCAACTCAGTCCCAATGGCGGCCGCCTGCTTCGTCGCGCAAGGCAACGGCGAGGAAGCACTGGTGGTTGTCGGCGATCCGGTGCATCTCGTCGATCAGCATCGCGATGATTTCTTCCAGCGCTGCATCGTCGTCTGCGGCGATCGCCAGGCGGTAACGCGTGCCCTCGGCGTCGAGCCGCTGCGCCTGGTGGGGGTGCAGGCAGATTTGCTCGATCAATCGATGGGCCTTGGCCAGACCGCGCACGCGCGGGGTAAACCGGGTCAGTGTGATGGTGGCCTCGACCGTCGTGCTCGGCACTGGCGCAGCCGCCGGCGCCGGCAGCGCCAGGCGCGGTGGCGTGGTCGGCGGCAGGCTCGCTTCGATGCGCTGACGGGCGAACGGATCGGCCCCGTCGAGGTAGCGCATCGCCGAATTCACGTCGCACCAGCCGACGTACTCCATCAGCGCCTTTACGTCCCAGCCGTTGGCGTTGGCCCAGCCAGCGAAGCCGCGACGCAGCGAGTGGCTGCTGTAGTCGTCGGGCGAGGCCAGTCCGGCCTCGCGGAAGATCCGCCGCAGCAGGCGCACCAGGCTGTTGGGGTGCAGCGGCGTGGCGGCGACCCCGGCCCACTGGTCGACCGCGCGGAACAGCGGGCCTTCGTGGAGATCGGCCGCCGCGATCCAGGCCGAGGTCGCAGCGACCGGACACCAGCGCGACAGCGCCGGCACCTTGTAGGTCCGTCCGGCGTGCTGGCGGTCGCCCTTGCTGTGCGACAGGAAGCAGGTCATGCCTTCGCCGGGCACCAAGCGTAGGTCCTGCACCTGCAGGCGAACCAATTCGTCGCCGCGGAAGCCGCGCCAGAAGCCCAGCAGCACCAGGGCGCGATCGCGCAGGTGCCGGAGCCGGCCGGCCGGATCGCCGCGCGTGCCGGCCGTGGCCGCGGCGCCGTCGAGCCAGTCCACGACCTGACCCAGCTGCGCGAGCTGCAGCGGCGTGGCGCGCTTCTCTTGGTTCGGGTGCAGCGTCTGGATGCCCTTGAGCACCTTGCGTACGACCGGCGCCCGCGTCGGGTCGGCGAAGCCATGCGCGTGGTGCCACTGGGCGAGGGCCGCGAGCCGGTGCTTGAGGGTGTTGAGCGCCAGCTTGCCGGCGTAGGCGGCCAGGTAGCGCGCCACCTGATCGGCGGTCGCCGGCAGATGCCCGCCCCAATCGACCTCGAAGTGACGGGTCGCCCCTGCGTACGCGCGCTCGGTGTTGGCGCGGGTCGCCGCATCCAGGTACTGCTCGACCGTGTTCATACGTGTGTTCCTCGCGGAGCCGCACCGTGGGCGCGACGAATCGCCCTGCGACCTGGGTTTCGTACCGCTTCGGGCCGACTCTACCCCAATTCCGCGGCTAAGGCGGGATAATTCCACATTATCCCGCCTCATAGCTCCGCCTTCAGACCCTTGTTGCGGCGTGCGAAATAGTATGTAATTACGTGGTATGTAATACATTACGAAATAGTCGGGAGACGATCATGGCGCGAAGCGGGCTCTACAAATCCGATGTGCAGCGGGCGCGCGATGGCCTGTTGGCGCAGGGTCAGCACCCGTCGGTGGATGCGGTCCGGGTGGCGCTGGGCAACACCGGCTCCAAGACCACGATCCACCGCTACCTCAAGGAGCTGGAGGAAGAGGACGGCCAAGGCGTGGGCGCCAAGGTCGCCGTCAGCGAGGCGCTGCAGGACCTGGTCGGCCGGCTCGCCGCGCGCCTGCACGAGGAGGCCGAAGCCGCCATTGCCGAGGCGCGGGAGCGCTTCCAGGCGCAGCTGCAGGAGCGCGAGACCGCACTGGAGGCTTCGCGGCAGGAGGCGGCCGCGTTGAGCACACAGCTGCAACGAACCGAAATCGCCCTGCAGGCCGAGACCGAGGCGCACGCACAGGCGCGGCAAACCCTCACCGAGGCGAACACCACGGTGCGGCAGCTGGAGGAGCGCATCGCCGGACTGACCACCCGCGTGGCCGAGCACGAGGCCCACGCCCGCTCGCTGGAGGAGAAGCACCAACACGCGCGCGAGGCACTGGAGCACTACCGGACCTCGGTCAAGGATCAGCGTGAGCAGGAGCAGCGTCGGCACGAGCAGCAGCTGCAAGAGCTGCAGGTCGCCCTGCGCCAGGCCAACGAGGCGCTGACCGCCAAGAACCACGAGCTGCTGCAGCTCAACCGTGATGCCGGGCGGCTGCTTGAACTCAACGGACGGCTGGAGCAGGACCTGCGCCAGGCTCGCGAAGACACTGCAGGGCAGCAGCAGGAGCTGGATGGATTGCGGCTAGTGGCCGCCGAACACACCGCCTTGCAGGCACGCTGGGCCGACGACACCCATCGGTTGGACGCGCTGCAGGTCGAAATGGCAAGCGCGAATGAGGTATTGGTGCAAGAGCGTGGGCAGCGACAGCAAGCCGAAACCGAGGCGCTCACGCTGCGCGCCCGACTGGAGGCGACCGAAGCGGTGTTCGCCCGCCTACATCCCCGCGCAGAGGTCGACGCGGCCGAAGGCCGGGCACAGGAAAGCACGCCGCACACCCGAGCGACGAAGTGAGGCGCTGCGGGAAATCTGCCGAATGGCTGCCACGCACTGATTGTTCGAGCAATTATGAAGAGGGCGCGCGATGACGCGCCATTCTTCTGTCTTTAGTTGATCGAGCCGCGATGCGTACGTGCGGCCAATCGTTGGCTTCACGCACGCTCTTGGCGCCGCTTCGCGAACTCGTAGGCGATCCAGCCAGCCGCCCCGACGACCATCAAGCCGAGGTTGCCCCACGCAAGCGCGGCCACGCTACCCGCCAGGGCGGGCGCCAGGAACGCCGAGACGATCGTCATCAGCATTGTCTGTGCAAAGCCTTGCATGGACGAGACCAGCCCGCGCATCGAACTAAACAGATCCAGCGTTAGCAGCGTAATGCTGGGCGTCGCCATCGCCATGCCAGTGGTGTAGATTGCGATCGGGGCTATCGCCCACGGCACATTCGGCGGCTGGGTGAGGTTGTAGCCCACGCTCAGCGCGACTGCCACAGCCATGACCGCATAGCCCATACGCACTGTGCGTTGCGGCCCAAACCGCTTGGCAGCGCGACCGGACAGGAAGGCTCCGAGCATCACCCCGGACATGGCTGGGATGAACAACCAGCCGAACTGATTCGGCCCAAGTCCAAGTGTCGTACGGACGAACTCGGGAGCCGCTGCGATATAGAGAAAGAACGCAGCGAAGTTGCCGCTGAGCGCGAGGGTCAGGAGCCAGAACCGCGCGTTGCGACCGACAGAGAGGTAGCGCTTGATGAGCCCTGCCGGACGGAGTGAATCACGCTGGTCGCGCGCAAGCGATTCGGGCAGGAAAAAGTAGCTCGCTATCAGCTGGATCAAGGCGAACACGGCCAGGAACGTAAAGACGGATTGCCATGGGAAGGCCTGGTGCAGCCAGCCGCCGAACACGGGCGCGACGGCCGGAGCGATCGCGAAGATCATGGTGATGTGGGAGAACAGGCGCTGGGCTTGGGCGCCTTCGAACAGGTCCCGTGCCACGGCCCGCCCTGCAATCGACCCGGCCCCGGCTGACAATCCCTGCAGTACGCGGAACGCGACCAAAACCTCGATCGACGTGGAGAGAGCCGCGCCGAACGACGCGACCACAAACACGAGCAGGCCGATCAGGATGACAGGGCGCCGCCCGAAAGCATCTGACAGCGGCCCATGGAATAGCAACATGAATCCGAAGGCGGCCAGATATGCGCTCAATGACTGCTGCACCGCATCGGGCGAGGCTGCCAGACCTTCGGCCAGCTCCGGGAAGAACGGCATGTACGTTGAGATCGAGAACGGCCCAAGCATCGTGTAGCCGCCCAGCAGCAGCGTGAGCAGCAGCACTCGATGGCGATTGCCTTCGGTCACACCGCTTGGCTTGTCTGGGGTTTGCATACGCTTCCTTTGGCGACGCTTCGCCTCGATATCGTTATTCGGCCCGCGGGCAAGTTCGACCCGGTCAGGCAGCAAGCACTAGGGCGCGCGCCGCTGATTCCGCGCCTTGGCGTGGTGTATCGGACATGGTTTAGAGGTCTATGCGGCACAGGGATCGAAGCCCGGACGGCCCCAGCGCTTTTTGACCGGCGTGACCGGCGTGACCGAGGGGCCGCAGGGCGCCGCTGCTTGCAGATTGCCTCAGGAAGCTGACGACCGCTGGACGGTGTAGTGAATGGTCTGCGCAACGATCTTTCCTTCCCGAATGACATAGCTGTCCGCGCCGTCCTTGACATATGCCTGGCCACCGCGACCGCTCCACTCGAGAAATCCAAACTCGCTTGCTACCACGCAGCTGCCGTATTCAAAGCTTGCATCCGGAAGTTCCTGGCGAAGCAAGCGCGCCAGCCCGCGAACGCCCTCGTGTCCATGGTGAGCCTCGCCACGCATCAACACGACCACATCCTCAGCGTAGTTGCGCGCCAAGTCAGCTTCGACCGAACCGGTCTGGCTTTCCTTCAGGTGGTCGTCAAGAACTTCCCTTGCGCTACGCTTCTCAGTCCGGTCCATATCCTCTTCCTCGCAGGTGGTCCTGGTTGCAGCATGACTAACCGGCATGGCCGACGAAGTCACCCGCGGCATTCGGTAAGAGAGCGCCGCCTGACGGCGGCGCTCCAGTGACGTCAAGCAGCCATGCGGCGGCAGGCTTCCGCACAGCGCCGGCACGCCTCGGCGCAGCGTTGGCAATGCTCGCCGTCGTGCGCGGCGCATTGCTCGGCGCACCACTCGCAGATCTTCGCGCATAGCGCGCAGATCTCTTTGGCGAAGGGGCTGTTGCGCGCCATGGCATCGGCGCACAAACGGCAGATCGCCGCACACTCGATGCAGCAAGCCGGGCAGTCGTTCTTGCTTTCCATGCCGACCAGCTGGCTGAAACAATTACCGCACTCGGTGGCGCAATCGTTACAAGCTGCGATGCATTCCTTGACGGCCTGGGTCAGGTGTTGGCTCATGAGGATGACTCCTTGCTGGGTACGGACGAGATTCGACGCGTCCGCGACGCCGCCCCAAATGAGGCCCCGCCACCTTTTCCGGAGGCGGGGCCGTTGTCCATCAACTAGTGGGCAGCCGACTTGGCCCGCTGCGCAGCCTGTTTGCACAGGTCGCGGGCCTGTTCAATCATTCTGGTGACTTCTGCATCTGCACCAGAAGATTGGGCTGCTTGAAGCGTTCCATCGCAGCAGGTCGCACAACCCTGCAATATTTCGCCTAACGCCTGATCCATATTTTGCGAAGTGCCACCTTGATTTTGCTGCTGGTTCATCGTAGTTCTCCTGCTTTCATAACGGACGAAAAATCGACGCGTCCGCGACGCCGCCCCCAGGTAAGAGTTCGATCAGTAATCGTCGGACGGCTCACCGTACGCGCGCCCTAAGGCGCAGAGCGCACGTTCCTCCAGTTCCTTGGGTTGCAGCGGCAGTTCCAGAAAGGCTTCAACCACTGCCATCAGCTCGGCGATGGTCGCGCGGGCTTCGAGCAGGTCTTGCAGTTCGGGTCTGAACTCGCGACGGCTTTGCTGCAACGCCTGGATCCGCTGATCCAGCACCGCCAGGATCCCCGGGGCGTCTTTCATCGTGACCTCCTCGACGCCGGGCTGACGCCCCGCGCGTTCTCAGTAACCGTGTTCATTTCGCGCTGGCCATACCGTGCTGCCGCATCGATGTCGCCTCGTCGACTACGGCCGGTGTACCGTTCTGGAAGCGAGCCATAAGAAACGGCTCGATTGGATGCGACACCGGCGCACCCGCCGCCACGTCCGCGACGACGAGGCCGGTCAGCGGCGCATTGACGATGCCCGTGCGAAACAGCCCCGCGGCGTTCAAGTAGCCGCGCAGCCCGTCGACCGGACCGAGAATCGGCAGCTCGTCGGGCGAGCCCGGGCGTAGCCCCGACCAGACCCGTTTGATGTCGACATCGGCGAGCGCGGGTACGGCGCGCACCGCGCCGGCGCATAGCGTCTGAATCGCGGATGTCGTGACATCGACATTGAAGCCGACATGCTCGGTGGTGCTGCCGATGATGACTTCGCCATGGTGTTTCTGGGCGAGATAGCAGTCGCTCGTGGAAATGCAGGCCGTAGTGAGGTGCGGCAGCGATTGCGTGCCGACGATCTGTCCGCGGACCGGATATACGGGCACGTCGAGGCCGGCCATGCGCCCGACCTGGCCCGCCCACGCGCCGGCGGCGTTGACCACGATCGAGCACGGAATGCGCTCGGTGCTGGTTTGCACGGCCTGCACGCGGCCCTCGAACACCTCAATGCCGACGACCTCGGTATGCGACAGCAGTTTCGCGCCGTGGTGGATCGCACCGGCACGCAAGGCGTCGGCCAGTTTGTAGGGGTTGACCTGGTCGTCGCCGTTAAACCGGAGCGCACCTCGCAGCTCGCGCGTGAGCGCCGGCTCGGCGGCCGCGACCTCCTCCGGGGTCAGCCAGTCGATGAGCTGGCGACCGCACGGGCAATCCTTCCAGAGCGTCCGGGCGAACGCTTCGTCGCCCTCGTCAAAGATCAGGAACAGCAGCGAGGTGCGCTCCAGTTCGATGTCGATGCCGACGTCGTCGTGCAGTTCCTGCGCGAGCTGCGGGAACATCGCATTGGAGGCCATCGCGAAATCGAGGAACGCCGGCGGCAGCTGCGCCGGGCCGTGGCCGGGTGCCGCAGTGCCGGCGTCGAGCTGGGCCTTGTGAAAGATGACGCCGCAGCCCAGGCCCACCGACTCGCCCAGCGACCACAGGCCGCCGGCCGAGGCCGAGGTGGCGCGCCCGCGCTTGGGCTGGTCGATCAGGGTGACGTGCAAACCTTTGCGGGCGGCGTAGTACGCCACCGCGCCGCCGATAGCGCCGCCGCCGATCACCACGATATCCGTAGCGCGATTCATCGGGGGTCTCCGTGCGCGAGCGCGGCCAGATCGGCATCCGCCGTCGCGCTGACATTCAATTGGGCCATCGCGCCAAGCGTGACCGGCTTGAGCGGCGGACGTGGGTTGATGCGTCCAGTGTCGGCGGGTCCACGTCCGAGCTTGTTCGCCAGGTGCATCGCCATCGAGGGGCCGCAATTGCGGCCCTGGCACGGCCCCATGCCGAGCCGGGTCAGCAGCTTGACCGCTTGCAGGTCCTGCGCGCCTTGCTGGATCGCGTTGTCCACCTCCGACAGCGATACTTCCTCGCAGCGGCAGGCGAGCGTGGATGGCGCGGCGAGCTCGCTTAGACCCAGGCGCAGCCGGGACATCTCGTCAAGCAGGCCGCGCACACGCGCGAGCGAACGCAGCCGTTCGAGCGCGGGGGCTCGCCGGCGATTGGCCTCCGCAGCCGACAGCACGCCGGCGCGTTCGGCCGCACTAATGCCCGCGATCCGCCCTTCCTGGATCGCGACCAGCGCACCGGCCACGCCGGCGCCATCGCCGACCGCGAACACGCCCGGTACGGTCGTCTCCATGTGCGGGGTACGCACGGGGATCCAGCCGCCAACCTCGTGCATGTACTCATGCCGGCAGCCGGCGAGCTCGGCGAGGGCCGTGTTCGGTACCAGCCCGAAGCCGACGACCAGCAGATCGACCTCGGCTCGCTGGACCCGCTCGCGCTGTGGCTGCCAGGTCACCGGATCAATAGGGCCGTAGCTCACGGCTTCAACTTCGTCGCGGCCGTGCGCCTCGAACACCGTGTGATTGAAGTGCACCGGGATCCGCGCCCGGCGCAGGCCGCGCCAGTACGTCCACGCATCGTGCAGCAACTGCCACTCGCCCCAGACCTTCGGCAGGACGCGGGGTGACCACGTGGGCCGCCCGGCCTCCAACACGGCGACGATTTCGACACCGGCTTGGTGCAACTGGTTCGCGGCGACCAGCAGCAGCGGTCCGGTGCCGGCGACCAGTGCTCGGCGGCCGGGTTGGACATGCAGGGTCTTGACCAGGGACTGCGCGCCACCGGCGGTCATGACGCCGGGCACCGTCCAGCCCGGAAACGGCACCGGCCGCTCGTAGGCGCCGGTCGCGATCACCAGATGTTCGGCCCGCAGCGTGCCGGACGCCTCGCGCGAGGTCCAGACGATTTCGTGACCGCCCTCCAGCCCCACCACCGCGGTCTCGGAACGCAGCTCGATCCGATCACCCACGGCCGCGAATTCGGCGCGCAGCGCGGCGCCGCGCCGGTAGTCGCGGTTGTGCATCTGTTGTTCGGTCAATCGAAACTCGCGCGGCGGCTGCCGGTAGACCTGTCCACCTAGGCGCGGGGCTTCGTCGAGCAGCGTGCACGCAAGTCCGGCCTTGGCCGCCTCGATGGCGGTTGCCATGCCGGCCGGCCCGCCGCCGATGATGACCAGCGGCGCCGTCATGTCGGTGCGCTCCCGTCCGGTGCCGGACAGCAGCAGGGCAGCGGCACGCCGTCAACGACGATGGCCGGCAACTCGGCAAGGTGCAGGGCGCGCATGCGCGTTCGGGTTGCCGGCTGGGTCACGTCCCACACCCGCACGGTGCTTCCGGGTCGCGAGGCGGCCAGTTCTTGCGCGTAGGCAACGAAGCCGGCGCAGGCGCAGCAGTCCTGGGTGAAGACTTCGATGGCGTAGCGAATGCCCATTGGCCCTCTCCTTGCTGTGTTTCGATATGCATCCCGTCGCGGACGGGGGTTTGGCAGGCCCGAATCCCCGGTCGGCCGTCGATGACCATCACGCACTCGAAGCAACTGCCGATGCCGCAGTAGAGTCCGCGCGGCGCGCCACGACGGCTGGTCGTTCGCAGGGTCCGTTGACCGATCGCCAGCAAAGCCGCGGCGACGCTCTCGCCTTCATAGGCGCACACCGGATCACCGTCGACGACGATCTCGATTGCGTCGCCGCGCTCGATGCCGTCATCCGTGCGGCGTTGTGGCGACGGGGGAAGGGGCGCGCGCGACATGTCAGATCTCCACCGCGTCGTAGCCCGCTTTGCCCAACGCATCGCGGATCTGATCGCGCTCGATCCGGGCCGGTTCGTAGCGCACGATCACGTGCTTCTGGGCGATCTTCGGCTTGATTTCACGCACGCCCGGCAGCGGCTTGAGCACGTCGGTGATCTTCTCGGCGCAACCGCCGCACACCATCGTGGGAATGCGGAACTCCGTCTCGGCCAGCGCCACGGCGGGCGCATCGGCGCTGTCGTGCTGGCGCAGGTCGATCGCGCGGATGCGCAACGTGTTCAACATGATGGCGACGATGCTGGCGAGGATGAAAGCGATCGCCAGCACCGGGGTGATGAAGCCGGTCGCCGCCAGCACGATGCCGACCACGTTTGCGGCGACGGCCAATCCCACGTTCGTCTGCATGGTGCGGTAGCTGGCTTTGCCCAGAACCAGCGCGCCGGCGATGTCGCGAATGCGGTCGCCGAGCATGATGACGCCCGCCGATTCGATCGCGACGTCGGTGCCGGCCCCGACCGCGATGCCGACATTCGACTGCAGCAGCGCGGGGGCATCGTTGACGCCGTCGCCGACCATGGCCACGTGCCGGCCGGCCTTCTGCAAGGCCTCGACCTGAGTGACCTTCTCGGCCGGCAGCAGCTGCGCACGCACATCATCGATGCCGATCGCGTCGGCAACGCTGCGCGCGACCGGCTCGGCGTCGCCCGTCAGCAGCGTCGTGCGAATGCCCAGCCGCTTGAGGTCGGCCATCAGTTCGCGGGTACCGGGGCGCGGCGTGTCCTGCATCGCGATCACACCGATGATCTGCCGGTCGCGAGCTGCGAGCACGGCCGTCTTGCCGGCGGCGGTGAACGCGTCGACCTGCTGCTGGGCCTTGGGCGACAGCTCGATGCCTTCCCGATCCATGAAGCGCGGATTGCCGATCCGCAGTTCGCTCGCGCCCACCGTGCCGATCACGCCCTGGCCCGCGGTCGAGCGGAAGTTCGTGACCTCGTTGGGCTCGATGCCCTGCGCCTGCGCATAAAACGCGATCGCGCGTCCCAACGGGTGCTCCGACTTGACCTCGACGCTGGCAGCCAACGCCAGCAGGTCGCGCTCGTCGATGCCAAATGTCGCCACGTCGGTCACGGTCGGGCGCCCGTAGGTGAGCGTGCCGGTCTTGTCGAACACCACGGTGTCCACGTGCGCCAACTGGTGGAACACCTCGCCCGACTTGACCAGCAGCCCGATGCTGATGCCCTTGCCGCCGGCGATCGCCGCCAGCATGGGTGTGGTCATGCCCAGCGCGCAGGGGTAGCCCATGATCAGCGTGGCCAGCGCGATGACCGTCGCCAGCACCAGGTCCTGGGTCGCCAGACCCCAGCCGAGGAAAGCCAAACCGCTGAGCACCAGCACGACCGGGCCGTAGTAGTTCATCAGCCGGTCGGCGAGCAGCTCCAGCGGCACCTTGCGGTCGGAAATCTGGCTCATCAGCCGGACCAGCTGGCTCAGGAAACTCTCCTGTCCGACCTTGGTGACCAGGATCTCCAGCGCCCCGTCGACATTGAGGGTGCCGCCGATCACGCTACTGCCGGGCTCTTTGCCGACAGGCACCGACTCGCCGGTGAAACTCGACTCGTCGACGCTGGCCAGGCCGCGCACGACTTCGCCATCCAACGCGATCCGCTCGCCGGGACGCACGATGATCGTCTCGCCCTTCGACACCTGCTCGACCGCGACCTCGACCTCGGTGCCGCCGCGCAGGACGCGCGCCCGCGGCGGTTGCAGCGACAGCATGCTGCGCACGGCTTCGGCCGCTTTCAGATTGGTGCCGAGCTTGAAATAGTTCGAGAAGATGTGGAGCGACATCAGCCAGATCGCGACCGGCAGGAAGTTCGGCCATTGCGGACTGACGATCGACAACGCGCCCACGACCAGCGAACCCCAGGCGGCCAGCGACAGCAGGACGTTGGCGTTGACCACGCCCTTGCGGATCGCCATCAGCGTGCGCACCAGCACCGGCTTGCCGACCCAGATCAGCACGAACAGCGCCAGCAGCAAGCTGAAGATCGCCCGTACCGTCTCAGGCAAGCCGAACAGGTTCAGCGGGTCGACGATCACGTCGACGGCGGACAGCGCCAAGCCCAACAGGCCGCGCTGGCGCACCAGTTGATAGAACGCCTGATCCTTGGCCAGCTGTTGCGCCTCGGTCTCCGAGACGGGGTAGCCGAGCGCGTTGACCGCCTCGGCCAGCACCTGCTTGCTGGTTTTGGCGGTGTCGGCTTCCACGAGCACGACGCCGTGCACCAGGTTGACGAGCACGCTGTTGACGCCGGGCAGTTTCTTGAGTGACTTCTCCACGCTCATGGTGCAGAACGAGCACATCATGCCCGAGGCTTTGATCTGGACGGTTTCGGTTGCCATGTCGGTGATCTCTTAAAGCAGGATTGCGAACGTGTTCGCGTAGTACAGGCTCACCCCGAGTAGGGCGAGCCCGCTGATGACATGCAGGGGGCGGCTCCACGCGCTCAGGCGAGTGAAGCCAGTCAATGCGCCCGCCGCCAGGCCGGCGAGCAAAAAAGGCAGCCCTCGGCCCAACCCGAAGACAAACGCGAGCACCAGCCCTTGCATCGGGCTGGCCGCGGCCGCCGAGACGGAAAGCAACAGCAACAGCGGCGCGACGGAGGTGCCCAGGCTGAAGACGAATCCGTAACCGAACGCGCCGGTTACGCCCGGCCGCCGCCATCCCGCCAACTGGCTTACCTTCAATCGCGGCGCCAGGAACACGAAAACAGCGCCGGCGAAAAACATGAGGGCCATGCCCAGGGACCAGTAACGCCCGAACTGTGCGGTCGCGAACGCACCGAGCCGGCCCGCGAGCATTCCGAGCACCGTCAGATTGACAACGATGCCGGTGAAGAACGCAGCAGCGATCGCCAGCCCGCCGCGCTTGGATTCGGTCTCGGTGGCGCCGGCGGCGCCGGCAACGCCCAACCCCACGGGCACCGTGCACGGGCAGACCGCGCTGGCCACGACGCCGGCCAGAAACACGATCCCAAGCCCGATGATCGAAAGCTCGTCGCTCAGGCCACCGCCGAACTGGCGCAGGAAGGCGTCGAGGGTCACTTCGCCTCCACCGGCGCACCCGCTTTGTAACCCAGACCGTTGACCGCGGCGGCGATCTGACTCACCGCAATTTCGTTAGGCGCAAATTGCACGCGCGCATTGCGGTCAGCCAGATTGACTTCGGCGTCGGACACGCCCTTGAGGGATTCGATGGCCTTCGTAACCTTTGCCGCACATGACATGCAGGCCATGCCTTCGATCGGGATCAGAACAGTCTTCATGCCGGCTTCCTGTGTTGCCTTGGTGGGTTGCGGTACTGGCTCGCTGCAAGCGGCGGCCGTGAGAGCGAACATGCCAACCAGCCCGGCAAACAGGGCCGAGATGACGGGACGAGAGGAAACACGCTCACTGCTGGTCATGAGATGGCCTCGCTTGAGTGGGTAGTTCGTCGTCTGGATCGTTGAGCACCGCGAGAATCGGGCAGCTCGGGCGCCCGCCGCAGGCGCAGTCCTCCAGCATCCCGGCAAGCGCACTGCGCATGGCCTGGAGCCGGGTCAACTTGCGGTCGATGTCCTGGAGCTTGGAGGTCGCGAGCGCGCGCACTTCATCCCGATGCCGGTTGGCGCCGTCGCGCAGGCTGATCAGCTCATCGATTTCCTTGAGCGTGAAGCCAAGGTCCTGCGCCCGCCGGATGAAACGGATCAGGGAGACCGTCTCCTCGGGGTATTGCCGGTACCCCGACGGCCGGCGCGGCGGCTTGTCGATCAAGCCTTCGCGCTCGTAGAAGCGGACGGTGTCGGAGCCAACGCCGGCGCGCTTGGCGACTTCGCTGACAGTCAGTGCCTGCATGGATAGCCTCTTCTTCCGTTTTGCACGGAGTGAGGCTACACCTTGGACAATACTCCAAGGTCAAGCGCTAATTTGCGGAGGGAGAGCGTCTGCCGCTGGATTGCGTCCAAAACGACGCTCTGACGCAAAACCCCAGCAAGGCCAGCGGCGGCACTGTAGATCAGGCGACTCTAGTCAACAATAACAATCACTTAGCAAACTTTTGGCTGTTTTTTACACGAATCCCTGCCGACCCTCAACAGCGTTGCCAGCCCCCGCGCATCGCCGAGGTCGATGGGCCAACGGGTGAGCGTTTCGTAGCGGTGGTCGGGGCCGAGGCATATGGCGGGCATGGGAATGACCCCCGTGCAACGCAGCACCAGCTCGTTGATGGCGCTGCGTTGGGCAACATCGGGGACCAAGCCGAGCTCGGCGCGCAACAGCAGGTGTTCACCGGATTCATCGCAAGCCAGGTCGACCTGCGACTCGTCGGACAGCACCAGTGGCTACCGCGACTGAAGCTGAGCACCCACAGTTGTCTTAAGTCATTGATTTATTTATGTTTTGATCGTGGTGGCGCTGCTCTTCAGTCAAACAGGCGGTCAACTGAATGGGTTCCCAAAACAGCCACACGAACTGATGCGGTTCTAGATATGGCCAATCGACAAGAACTGCATCAGACGATAGCCAAGATGTCCAACTGGGCTGCTGCCGGTCCCTCCTTGAAGTTGTGAGACTCCATGCTAAGTCCCGATACCTCTTGCCAAGGCGCGCAAGCTTTCGATAAGGGGGTTTGCGGCAGGTATCCCTAGTTGTTGAGTTGCAATAGGTTGTTCCCACCGAGGCGGGAAGCCGGAGGGCGGTGACCGAGTGCCGAGTGAGGCCTGCGGGTGTTGTAGTAGCTCAGGAAGGATGGCAGCCAGGCGGTGCGCTCGGTGCTGTGGTTCCAGGTTCTGCCGTAAGCCCATTCGCGCAGGCAGGTCTGGATGAATCGCTCGGCCTTGC
>VFQO010000757.1_pt1 | contig 30569 bp, 26 predicted proteins | sample 3512331 | NCBI WGS metagenome assembly VFQO01 (sample SAMN10412371, study PRJNA504923) | tailings metagenome | isolation source: Replicate 3 from Balatoc abandoned mine | place: Philippines: Itogon, Benguet | collected 2017-08-28 | reverse complement strand
ACGGCGAACTCATCATGATCGGCGCCTACGCCACCTGGCTGGTGCAGGGCCTGTTCCGCCAGTACCTGCCCGGCTGGTTCGACGCCTACCTGCTGCTTGCGCTGCCCGCGGCCTTCGCGGCCTCGGCGCTGGTGGGCGCGGTGATGGAGCGCACGGTGATCCGCTTCCTCTATGGCCGGCCGCTGGAGACGCTGCTGGCCACCTGGGGCATCTCGCTGGTGCTCATGCAGGCCGTGCGCAGCCTGTTCGGCGCGCAGAACGTGGCGGTGGAAAACCCGAGCTGGATGAGCGGCAACATCACCTTGCTGGGCAGCCTGAACCTGCCGTTCAACCGGCTCGTCATCCTGGCCTTTGCCGCGGCGGTGCTCATCGGCGTGGCGCTGCTCATCGCGCGCACCCGGCTCGGCCTGTTCGTGCGCGGCGTCACACAGAACCGGCCGATCGCCGCCAGCATGGGTGTGAACACCGCGCGCATCGACACCTGGGCCTTCGCGCTCGGCTCGGGCATCGCGGGCCTGGCGGGCTGCGCGCTCTCGCAGATCGGCAACGTCGGCCCCGACCTCGGGCAGGCCTACATCGTGGACTCGTTCATGGTGGTGGTGCTGGGTGGCGTGGGCCAGCTTGCGGGCACGGTGTACGCCGCGCTCGGCCTGGGTCTGCTCAACAAGTTCATCGAAGGCTGGGCCGGTGCCGTGCTGGCCAAGATCGCGGTGCTGGTGTTCATCATCGTGTTCATCCAGAAGCGCCCGCAAGGCATCTTTGCCCTCAAGGGCCGGAGCGTCGAGGCATGACCGGAATGCCCCATGCACAAACCGTGAAGACCGTGGCTTTGCCCCCGCGCGCGCCGCTGCTCACGCGCGCCGGCTGGAGCGCCTTCCTGCTCGCGCTGCTCGCTGTGGGCGCGCTGGCGCCGGTGCTCAACCTGCTGGTGCCCGAATCGAGCGCGCTGCACCTGAGCGACTACGCCGTGGGTCTGATCGGCAAGATCATGTGCTACGCCATCTGTGCGCTCGCCATGGACCTGATCTGGGGCTACAGCGGCATCCTCTCGCTCGGCCACGGTCTGTTCTTCGCGCTCGGCGGCTACATGATGGGCATGTACCTCATGCGCCAGATCGGCCGCGACGGCCAGTACCAGAGCGATCTGCCGGACTTCATGGTGTTCCTCGACTGGAAGGAACTGCCCTGGCACTGGGCACTGTCCGACAGCTTCATCGCCACGCTGTTCCTCATCGTGCTGGTGCCGGGTGGCGTGGCCTTCGTGTTCGGCTACTTCGCCTTTCGCTCGCGCATCAAGGGCGTGTACTTCTCCATCATCACGCAGGCGCTCACCTACGCGGCGCTGCTGCTGTTCTTCCGCAATGAGACCGGATTCGGCGGCAACAACGGTTTCACCGATTTCAAGCGCATCCTGGGTATCGCGATCGCCACGCCGCAGATGCGCATGACGCTGTTCGTGCTCACCGGCCTCACGTTGCTGGGCTTCTTCCTGCTGGCGCGCTGGCTGGTGCGCAGCAAGTTCGGCCGCGTGCTGCAGGCCATCCGCGACGCCGAGAACCGCACCATGTTCTGCGGCTACGACCCGCTGCCCTACAAGCTCGCCATCTGGACCATCTCGGCCGTGATGTGCGGCGTGGCCGGCGCGCTCTACGTGCCGCAGGTGGGCATCATCAACCCGAGCGAGATGAGCCCGGCCAACAGCATCGAGATCGCGATCTGGGCCGCGGTGGGCGGGCGTGGCACGCTGATTGGCCCGGTTGTGGGTGCCTTCATGGTCAATGGCGCCAAGAGCTGGCTCACCGTGACCTTTCCCGAGTTCTGGCTCTACGTGCTGGGCGCGTTGTTCATTGCGGTCACACTGTTCATGCCGCAGGGTGTGGTGGGGCTGGTGAAGAAGTTGCGCAAGGGAGGCCGGTCATGACGCCTGATCTGATGCAGGCCGGCGCCGAGCGCATGCAGAAGTTTGCTGGCCTGGTGCCCTCGGGCAGGACCGAATCGGGCGGGCGCAAGGCCGGCTTTTCGCGCCCGGTGGTGCCGGGTGAAGTGGATATCACGCACGGCCGCATCCTCTACCTGGAAGACGTGCACGTCGCCTTCGACGGCTTCAAGGCCATCAACGGCCTGTCGCTGGACATCGCGCCCGGCGAGCTGCGCTGCATCATCGGCCCCAACGGTGCCGGCAAGACCACGATGATGGACATCATCACCGGCAAGACCCGGCCCGACAAAGGCACGGTCTTCTTCGGCTCCACCATCGACCTGCTGCGCCACCGCGAGGCCGAGATCGCTGCCCTGGGCATCGGCCGCAAGTTCCAGAAGCCCACGGTGTTCGAACAACTCACGGTGTATGAGAACCTGGAACTCGCGCTGGCGACCAACAAGCGGGTCTGGCCGTCGATGCACTTCGCGCCAACGGGCGAACAGCGGGACCGCCTGGCCGAGGTGCTGCTCACCATCCACCTGGCCGAGCAGGTCACGCGACCGGCTGGCGAACTGAGCCACGGCCAGAAGCAATGGCTGGAGATCGGCATGCTGCTCATGCAGGACCCGAAGCTGCTGCTGCTCGACGAACCCGTGGCTGGCATGACGGACGAGGAGACCGAACGCACCGCGCAGCTCTTCCTCACGCTCAAGGGCCAGCACTCGTTGATGGTGGTGGAACACGACATGGCCTTCATCCGCGCCATCGCCGAGAAGGTGACGGTGCTGTGCGACGGGTCGGTGCTGGCCGAAGGCACGCTCGACGAGGTGCAGGCCGACGAGCGAGTGATCGAAGTCTATTTGGGACGCTGAACATGAGCCCCCACGCTCATCACTTCGTGTATTCGCTGCCCCCCGAGGGGGCGCAAGCCTCCCTTGGGGCGGCCCGGCGGGAGTCTTGACATGCTCGAGATCAAGGACGTTCACCAGTACTACGGCGGCAGCCACATCCTGCGCGGCGTGAGCCTGCAGGCGCAGGCGGGCCAGATCACCGTGGTGCTGGGTCGCAACGGGGTGGGCAAGACCACGTTGCTGAAGTCGCTCATGGGTCTGGTGCCCATCAAGCGCGGCGACATCGTGTTCAACGGCCAGGCGGTGCAGGGTGCTGCGCCCTATGTGCGCGCCCACCTCGGCATGGGCTACGTGCCGCAGGGCCGCGAGATCTTCGCGCGCCTGACGGTGCAGGAGAACCTGCAGATGGGCCTGGCCACGCGGCCTGCGGGAACGCCGGTGCCGCCGCAACTGTTCGAGCTGTTCCCGGTGCTGCAGCAGATGCTGGGCCGCCGCGGGGGCGACCTCTCCGGCGGGCAGCAGCAGCAACTGGCGATTGCGCGCGCGCTGGCCAGCAAGCCCAAGGTGCTGATCCTCGACGAGCCCACCGAGGGCATACAGCCGAACATCATCAAGGACATCGGGCGCGTGCTGCGCCAGCTCGCCGACCGCGGGCTGGACGGCGAGCCCATGGCGATCCTGCTCGTGGAGCAGTACTACGACTTTGCCGAGGCGCTGGCCGACCGCTATCTGGTGATGGAGCGCGGAGAGGTGATCGCCAGCGGCCCGGGCAGCGAGATGCAGGACAAAGGCATCCGCCAGCTGGTGGCGATCTGATACGGGTTCGCCTTCAAACGCATGACGGCGTTGGTGCGCCTTGCCGTGCTACAGCACTGTCTGTGGCGCCCCGCCTTGTTCTGCGTTTGAAGGCGAACCCGTAGGCGTGCTCAGATCGAGCGCATCAAGCCGCCATCCACCCGGATGTTCTGCCCGGTGATGTAGCCGGCACCGTCCGAGATCAGGAAGGCCACCGTGGCCGCGATCTCGTCGGCCGTGCCGTAGCGCTGCATGGGCACGCTGTCGCGGCGCGCGTCGGTTTGCGGCAGGCTGTCGATCCAGCCCGGCAGCACGTTGTTCATGCGGACCTTGTGCGGCGCGTACTGGTCGGCAAAGAGTTTGGTGAAGGCGGCCAGGCCCGTGCGCGCCACCGCCGAGGTGGGGAACATGGGGCTGGGTTCGAAGGCCCAGGCGGTGGAGATGTTGACGATGGCGCCGCCGCCCTGCTTGACCATGTGCGGCGTGACCAGCCGCGTGGACCGCACCGCGTTGAGGAAGTAGACGTCCAGGCCCTGGTGCCACTGCTCGTCGGTGATCTCCAGCAGCGGGCCCTTGGGCCCGTGGCCGGCGCTGTTCACCAGCGCGTCGATGCGGCCCCAGCGCTGCAGGGTCTCGTCCACCAGGCGCTCAAGATCGTCGGGCGACTGGTTGGAACCGGTGACGCCGAGGCCGCCGAGTTCCTTCGCCAGCGCCTCGCCTTTGCCCGATGACGACAGGATCGCGACCTTGAACCCGTCGGCCGCCAGGCGGCGTGCCACTGCGGCGCCCATGCCACTGCCCCCTGCGGTGACGATGGCGACCTTCTCTGCTGTCATGCGCGACTCCTCGTGTTGAAAGCCGGCCATTCTGCGCCGGCCAGCAAGAGGCGGGTCATCCGTCGTGCAGCGACAGCATGTGGCCCAGCCGCGGGTCGCCCCGGCCGCCGAGCACCAGCGCGTGCGCGGCTTGCACAGCGGCAGGGCCGCGGTGTTCCTGCACCACCAGCCAGGGCGCCGCGGGTTGGTTCACCTGGACGATGAAGGCATGCCAGGCGCGCGCCAGACGGGCGTTGAATTCCGTGGCGCCCCAGTCGCCGTGGCGCTTCTTCGCCTGCGCAGGGGCAAAGAACAGCACCGGGCGCGGGCCGGGCAGGCCCTGACCGCCACCATGCTCGCCCACGTGCGTGCCACCGATGGCGCTGCTGTGCGCCAGCGCGCCGAAGCGCTCGTGGATCGCCTTGCGCAGCGGCGCGCTGCCCGCGAAGTCGACGTAGATGCAGGGCGTGTCGGCGGGCACCGCGTCGAACTGGTCGTAGCGCAGCACGCGGTGGTACACGTCCAGGCTTTCGCAATAGGCCACGTTGGCGGCGGATGTCAGGCCGATCACCTCGACCCCGGTGCGCTGGGCCAGTTGCGTTGCGGTGGCGCAGGCCGTCTTGCTGCTGGCCGACGAGAGCAGCAGCGCGCCGCGGCGGCCATCGGCGGTGATGCCGAAGAAGCCGTTGTCGGCCAGGAAGTCGTCGATCAGCCAGGCGGTGAGGAACAGCGGGCGCAGCAGTGCCTGCAGGGCTTCGTGTTCGGCGCGGTACAGCGGGTCGGCGTTGCAGCGCAGGTACTGGTTGTAGACCGCGTGCAGGGCCGCGCGGTGCGGTGCGCCATCGAAGAAGTGCTCCGACGACAGGCGCGTGGGTTGCAGCACCGCGTGCGTGGCCATGGGCCAGTAGCCATAGAGCCGCTCGCCCACCGCCACGCCCGGGTGCTGCGATTGCACCACCGTGGCGAAACCCCACACCGGCACCACCCCCCAGCCCGCGGCGTCATCGGCCACGGGGAAGAACTGCCAGTAGTGCATCGCCTCGCCGAAGGCGGCGTAGGTGATGTTGTTGGCGGTGTAGGCGAAGCGCTCCACGCGCACCCGCACCTCGCCGGGCGCCAGCGGCGCATCGGCCAGGGCGGCGGTGCGGGTGGTGGCGAGTTGGTCCTTGCGGACCTGGAACTGGATCGTGCCCATGTTGCGGGCCGATGTTCAGTCGGCCGTGATCTTGCGCTCCTTGATGATCGCACCGAAGCGCTGCGAGTCGTCCATGCCGCGCTTGCCGAACTCGGCCGGCGACAGCGGCAGCGCCTCGCCGCCCAGGGCGACCATGCGATCGCGCACGGCCGGCGTGACCAGGATCTTGTTGATTTCGCTGTTGAGTCGCGTGATCACCGCGGGTGGCGTGGCCGCGGGCGCGTAGAAGCCGAACACGGTGTCGGCGTCAAAGCCCTTGAGGCCGGCTTCATCGAGCGTGGGAACGTCCGGGAACAAGGGCGAACGCTTGTTGCTGCCGACCGCCAGCAGCTTCAGCCGGCCGGACCTGGCGTGCTGCAGGCCGATACCCGGGTCGAAGTAGAAGTCGATCTGGTTGCCCAGCAGGTCGTTGAGCGCGGGCGCAGCGCCGCGATAGGGCACGTGCACCGCGAACAGCCCGGCCTGGCTCTTGAACATCTCACCCGCCAGGTGCGGCGAACTGCCGTTGCCCGCCGAGCCATAGCTCAGGCGGCCGGGGCGCGCCTTCACGTAGGCGATGAAGTCCTTGACGTTGTTCACCTCGAGGTTACCGCGCACCATCAGGTAAACCGCCACGCGCGCAGCCGAGGCGACGGGCGTGAGGTCCTTCACCGGGTCGAAGGCCATGCGGGCGTAGATGTGCGGGTTCACCGACACCATGCCGCCCGAGGACAGCAGCAGCGTGTAACCGTCGGCCGGTGATTTGGCGACGGTGTCGCCGGCCAGGTTGCCGTTGGCGCCCGGGCGGTTTTCCACCACCACGCTCTGGCCCAGTGCCTCGCCCAGCGGGGTGGCGATCAGGCGCGCGATCTGGTCGGCAGCGCCACCGGGCGGGAAGCCCACCACCACCTTGACTGGTTTGTCGGGCCAGGCTTGCGCGAGTGCAGCGGGCGCCGCGGCGAGCGTGGCCACCGTCAGGGCAGCGGCGAGAACGGTGCGGGTGAAGGGGGATGTCATGGTGTGTCTCCTGGTCGTTGTGGTGAACGGAACGGCTCTCAGGTCCGCACTTTCTTCAAGCGCGGATTGTGATGCCAGCGAATCGGTTGCGGCTTGACGGGGCGCGCGGGCGCGCCGTGCTGCTGCAGTGTGCGGTCCAGCGCCGTGCCGGCCTCGTCGGCCAGCGCAGCCTGGCGCGCCTGCGCCACCGCGGCGGCGGCATTCGCGCGCGCGGGGTCGGCCAGGTGGTCCACGATGTGCAGCAGGTTGTCCTTGCCGCGCTCGTTGGTGCTGCCGTAGCCCTTGATGAGGCGGCCGCACTGCGCGAGCTCGTGGCCCAGGCGCGCGTCGGCCTGCGCGCCGCGCTCCACGGCGGCCAGCCAGCGCTCGATGAGCGCCTGCTCGGTGGCGAAGCGGCTGCCGCGGGGACGCAGGCGCTTGCAGGCGGCCAGTGCGCGCAGCGCCAGCAGGCCCAGCACCCCGTGGCTGGCCACCTTGATCGGCAGTGCCCACGGGGCTTTGCCCGCCTGCACGCGGCGCCGGTCCCAGGCCAGCACGCGTTGCGCCAGCGATTCGGGCAGCAAGGCCGCGAACTCCGGCGCGCCCGGCTTGAAGTGATCGAAGGTGCGCAGCAGCTCGCCGTCCCGGGCCTTCACCTCGCGGCGCACGCGCTCGGCGCGGCTGGCGCGTGCCTTGAGCTCGGCCACGCGCACGATGTCGTCAAAGGCCATCCACAGCGCAAGCCAGCGCGCGGTTTCGCGCGTGGTGGCGTAGGCCTGGGTGGCGGCCGGGTCGCCCGCGCGCTCGGCCGCCAGCACGCGCTGCAGGCGGTCGAGGTAGCGCTGGCCGTAGGCCGCGTTCTGGTATTCCACGGCGCGGGCGTGCCCCAGCGCCACGATGTCGTGCAGCGCGGTGGGGAAGGGCGCCAGCAAAGCGGCGGGTGTGACCACTGGGGTGTTGACGGGCTCGTCATCGGCATGCAGAACCTGCTCGACCCAGCGCGCCTGCTGGCGCTGCGCGCTCACCGCGTCGAACGCCAGCGCGAAGCCGCGCAGGCTGGCCTTGGCGTGGCCGCCGGCGCCCACCACAGCCTCGTAGTCGGCCCGTGCGAAGGGCAGCAGGCCGCTGGCCGCGATCGCGCCCAGCATCACCGCGCTGACCACGGTGCCGGCCTCGCGCGTGATCGCGGCCATGTCGAGCACGTGGTGCGCGCGGCTGTGCTCGCGCACCAGTTGCAGCAGTTGTGCTTCGTCGCGCCGGCCATCGCCCAGCGCCATCTTCTCGGCGGTGGTGAGCGCGCGCGACGACGACGTGATCACCAGCGTGTGGTCGACCGAGGTCAGGCCGTTGCCGATCTGGCGGCCGGTCTCCAGCAGCTCGGAGGAGATCAGCGCGTCGAGCCGGCCCGGCAGCGGGTTCAGGCCGAACACCGGGCGGCGGGTGCCGAGTTGTGCCAGCGGTACGGGAAACACCTCGAGGTAGTAGGTGGTGGCGCCGGTGCGTTGCGCCACGCCCGGGATGCTGGTGGCCTGGGCCGCGTAGCCGGCGTGACGCGCGGTGTCGACCAGCCAGTCGGTCAGCGTGCCGCCGCCTTCGCCGCCCAGGGCGCAGAGCAGGAGGGAGATGGGTTGGCGAGACATGTTCAGGCCCTTACGCAACTTGCAGCAGGCGGACGAAGGGGGCGCGCACCGCATCGAGCAGGCGCTCGTGCCAGCGCGGGTTCTGCACGACTTCGGCGCGGTAGAACGAGGGGCACAGCGTGGCCGCGTGCGCATTGGCGCCGCACAGGCCGCAGCCCACGCAGCCGTCGATGACGGTGGCCACCGGGTCGACCTTGAGCGGGTCGGGGTTGTCCTTGAGCGTGAGCGTGGGGCAGCCCGAGAGGCGGATGCAGGCGTGGTCGCCGTTGCAGACGTCTTCGTCCACGCCGTACTTCACGCGCAGCACGCGCTCGCCGCGCTGCAGCAGGCTGGCGATCCAGGGCTTGATGCGGCGCTGGCGTTCGAGCTGGCATTCGCCCTCGGCGACGATCACCTTCAGGCCCTGGAAGTCGGTGGTGAAGGCCTCGGTGAGCGTGGCGCGCACCGTGTCCACTTCGTAGGTGTGCACCGTGCGCAGCCACTTCACGCCCAGGCCCTTCAGGGTGCTCTCGATGGTCTGGTTGGTGTGCGCCAGGCTCTGCGCCTTGTCTGCGGCCACTTCCTTGGCTTCTTCGCCGGGCGTGGAGATGATGTCCTGCGTGCCGGTGGCCGAGGTGTAGCCGTTCTTGAAGATCAGCAGCACCGCGTCGTCGCCGTTGAAGAGCGCGCTCTGCACGCCGGTGAGCAGGCCGTTGTGCCAGAAGCCGCCATCGCCCATCACCGAGAGCACGCGCCGGCGCATCAATGGCGAGACGCCCGCGCGGCTGGCCAGGCTCATGCCGTAGCCCAGGATGGAATGGCCGAAGGAGAAGGGCTCGAAGGTGGCGAGCGCGTGGCAGCCGATGTCGCCCGCGATGTGCACCGGCCCCACGTCCTGCTGCGCCAGCTTCAAGGCCGAGAACACTGGCCGCTCGGGGCAGCCGATGCACATGCCCGGCGGGCGCGCGGGCAGGGCGCCGCCGACGGCCTTGGCCACGTCGGCGCGGCGCTGCGCGTTGCCCTGCAACCAGGCGCGGGCGGAGGCCAGCGCGGCGTCGTCGCTGCCCAGGTAGCGCTCCACGAAAGTCGCCAGGCCCTGCGACATCACCTCGGCGGTGTATTCGCCTGCGCTGGGCAGCAGATCCTTGCCGTGCAGCGGGGTGGTGATGCCGGCGCGGCGCAACAGCGTGGCCAGTTCCTGCTCGATGTACTCGGGCTGACCTTCCTCGAACAGCAACACGGCGCGCTTGTCGTCGCAGAAGGATTCGAGCTGCTCGGGCAGCAGCGGGCTGGTCACGTTGAGCACCAGCATCGGGATCTTCGTTTCACCGAAGGCATCGGCCAGGCCGAACTGCTGCAGCGCGCGGATCAGCGTGTTGTAGAGCCCGCCCTGCACGATGAGGCCGAGGTCCTTGTGTTCACCGGCGAACAGCTCGTTGAGGCCGTGCTCGGCGATGTAGCGCCGCGCCGCGGGGATGCGCTGCTCGCCCTTGAGCTTCTCGTGGCGGAAGGTCACCGGCGGGTGCGCCAGGCGCATGTAGTCGAAGCCCGCGGGCTCCTGGATCAGGTGCCGGGTGGAGATGGCGGGCGCGATGTTGTCTTTCGCCTCGAAGCTGCCGCGCACGTGGCAGGCACGAATGCGCAGCTCCATGATGGCCGGCATGTTCGACGCCTCCGACAGCCGGAATCCGTGCTCGACCATGTGCACCATCTGCGCCAGATCGGGCCGCGGGTCGAGCAGCAACATGCCGCTCTTGAGCGCGTACGCGTGCGTGCGCTCCTGGATCACGCTGGCGCCTTCGCCGTAGTCCTCACCCACCACGATGAGCACACCGCCGGTGACGCCCGGCGACGACAGGTTGGAGAGCGCGTCGGCCGCGACGTTGGTGCCGACGATGGATTTCCAGGTGACGGCGCCGCGCACCGGGTAGTGGATGGAAGCGCCGAGCATGGCGGCGGCCGAGGCCTCGTTGGAGCAGGCCTCCACGTGCACGCCCAGCGTGTCGAGGTAGGGCTTGGCCTGCACCATCACATCGAGCAGGTGCGACACCGGCGCGCCCTGGTAGCCGCCCACATAGGACACGCCCGATTGCAGCAACCCCTTGGTGATGGCCAGGATGCCCTCGCCATGAAAGGTGTGGCCGGCGCCAAGCTGCAGGGACTTGATCTCCTCGCTGAATGAAACTTCCAAGCGACTGTCTCCGTGGGGAATGGGTGCAACCGGTCGAGTATGGGTGCTGATGCGTGATCGATCCATACAATGAGGCAACTAAGTGACATTAGATTCATGCATGTCAGAGACATCGACCTGAACCTGCTGCGGCTGTTTGCCGAGGTGTACCGCGCCGGCAGCGTGAGCCGCGCGGCCGAGCGCCTGGGCCTCACGCAGCCCGCGGTGAGCCACGGCCTCACGCGGTTGCGCCTGCTGGTGAAGGACCCGCTGTTCATGCGTGCCAGCGGTGGCGTGCGGCCGACGCCTCGCGCCGTGGCGCTGGCCGATGCGGTGCAGGACGCGCTGGACACGCTGGAGGGCGCGCTCGGGCGCACCAGCGTGTTCGACCCCGCCACCTCTCGGCACCTGTTCCGCATCCACATGAGCGACATCGGCGAGGGCCGCTTCCTGCCCGAATTGATGGCCTGGTTGCACGCGCAGGCGCCGGGCGTGCGTGTGGCCACGCAGCCGGTGCCGCACGCGGTGCTGGCCGAATCGCTGGACGCGGGCGCGATCGACTTCGCCTTCGGCTTCCTGCCGCAGGTGCGCGAGACACGCCGCGCCGAGCTGCTGCGCGACCGCTATGTGGTGCTGTTGCGCAGCGGTCACCCGATGCGGCCGCGCCTGCAGCGCCTGCGCGGCGCGGCGCAGTTGCGCGCGCTGCAGCAGCTTGATTTCGTGGCCGTTCGAACGCACGCCGACACGCTGCGCATCCTGCAGCGCACAGGCCTGCAAGAGCGCCTGCGCCTGACGACCGAGCATTTCATGGTGCTGCCCTCCATCGTGCAGGCAACCGATCTGTGCGGCGTGATGCCGCGCAACATCGCGCGCGGCTTCGTGCAGGCCGGTGGCTGCGCGGTGGTGGAGCCGCCCTTCGAGGGCGCGGACTTCACCGTGTCGCTGCACTGGAGCCATCGCTTCGAGGCCAACCCGGCGCACCGCTGGTTCCGCGAAGGCGTGGTTGGGCTGTTCCGGGAGTGACGCGTTCCCGCCGGACGCGTGGCCTCGCCCGGACGGTCAGGCCATCAGGTCATCAGGTCATCAGGCGCTCATCATCGTGTCCGGCAGGTCCGCCTTGTCGGGTGCGGTCAACCCGGCGGGCAGCGGCACCGCACCCGCACCGTGGCCGATCTGGTCGCCCAGGCGCAACGGTTGCAGCCGCCAGGTGCTGCGCAGCGTGTCCACGCGCAGTTGCAGTGCCTCACGATCGGCGATGCGCTCGCCATGGCGCTGCAGCACCTGATGGGCAGACTCGGCCAGCTTGGCATTGCACAGCCGCTCGGCGTCGGCGAGCAGTTGCACCACCGTGCCCGCGGGGTCGCCCTTGAGGCTCAGGCGCATCGCTTCCTCGGACACGCGCAGCACCTGCGCATGGCCCTGGCGCAGCGTCTGTGACCAGGCCTCATGTTCGCGCGCCGCGCAACCGAGCAACTCGCTCATGGCGCGGCTGGTGCCAAAGCGCAGGGCAACGGCCTGGATGGCGGCGTCCGCGTCGGCCGGCGTCAGGCCTTGCGCGACCATGCGCGTCATCAGCGTGATCAGGTTGCAGGCGGTTTCGACGTCGAAGACCGGGTCGCACACCTGACCGATGAAGTGGGCCGCGGTAGCCAGTGCCTCGGCATTGACCTTGTTGTGCAGTGCATTGAGCGCGCTCGCGATCTGGTGCAGGCGGCGTGGCCGCTCTGGCTCGAAGCCGCGTTCGGCCAGTCGCGCGAGTTGGTCCACGCAACGCTGCAGGCCGCGCGAATCCTTGTTGTCCAGCCGGGCAAGCGCCAGCAGCACCAGCGCCTGCGGGTCGAACAGCTTTGAATCCACGCCCAGGCGTGCGGCGCGGTCGAGCAGCTCCACGCCCTGGGCGCGGTCGCCGCCATAGAAAGCCAGCATGCCGTGCTTGAGCAGGCGGCTCACCGACGAGGGCGTCAGGCGCGTGGCCATGGCATAGGTGGACAAGGCCTGGTCGAACTGGCCGAGCTCGAAGTGCGCGCGGCCCATCACGTCGTAGGCGTCGGCGTAGCCATCGTCGTCGGCCAGCAGAGCCTCCAGCGTGGTGACGGCCTTGGTGGGCTGGCCGCCTTCGAGCTGTGCGCGGGCCACGCCCAGGCGGGCCCAGGGCAGGGTCTTCGCCTCGATCACCGCCTCGTACAGCTCGCGCGCTTCTTCCACGCGCGCGCCGCGCAGCAGCAGCTCGGCACCGATGCGCGCGGCATAGAGCCAGTAGTCCTGGCGCGACTCGAAACGCGCCAGGCACAGCGCGGTGGCGCGGTCGAAGTCCTGCGTGTCGATGGCGGTGAAGATCTCGTGCAGTGCGCGCTTGCGCGCGCGCGCCAGCAGGATGCGATCGGCCAGCCGCGCCGCGGTGTGGGGTTTGAGCAGGTAGGCGTCGAGTGCCGATTCGGCCGCTTCGGCCACCTTGCTGTAGCTCGCTTCGGCGGTCAGCATCACGAACACCGTGTAGAACGGCAGGATCTGGTGGCGCCGCAGGTCGTCGAGCAGCTCCTGGCCGGAGTAGCTTTCCTTGTCGAAACGCTGCTCGCAGATCACCACGTCAAAGCGCTGCGCTTCGAGCTTGCGGCGTGCGTCATGCACGCGCCCGCACTGCGCCACCGTGCCCACACCGAGCTCGCGCAACTGCGCGACGATGATGGCGCGTGACTGTGCGTTGCCCTCGATCACGAGGGCCTGCGCTTCGTGCAGGGGGTTTTCGATCACCAGCATGGGGCCGCCTCGGCCGCTGTTGGCCGTGCAACGATTCTGTGCGGCCCGGAGGCGGCCGAAGCCAGGAAAAAGGCGGCGTTGACCCGCCTGTTCCGCCCCGGGGCGGGTTCAGACCCGCCAGATGCGGGGCGGCGTCGCGTCCATCCCCCAGGCCACGGTGCGCAGCCGGGCCCAGGCGCGCTGGAACACGGCCATCAGCGGCTCCACCTGCGGCGCCAGTGCGCGCAGGACGACGAGCCGGGCGTCGGGGCTGGTGGCACCGGCCCACACCGTGGGGTCGACATCGACCAGGGCCTCGCGCACAGCGTCGAGCAAGGCCTCGCGCGCGGCGGGCTCGCGCGGCGTGCCGCTGGCCAGCCACAGCGTGCCCAGCGCGCGCTGGCCGGCCAGGCCCACCGGGCCGTCAAGCAGACGCGCATCGCCTGCGTCGATGCGCGCGCGCTCCAGCCACACACCGGGCCATTGCACCTGCTGGTGCAGCACGCCGCGGGTGAACGGCTCCCCCGCTGCGGGCAGGCCGAGCGCGCAGACGTCCCAGCCCATGCATTCGGCGCCGGGCTCGATGTCCATCGTGAGCGCGTTGTGCGCCACGCAATCGGGGTAGGCGATGGTTTCGAGCGGCAGCCACTCCAGGCGCGCGCCGGCCGCCAGTTGCAACTGCACGCGTTGTGCAGCCTGCGCGCCCTCGCTGCGGTAGAAGCGCGTGGCGCCTGGCGTGGAGAGCAGCCCGTGCGCGCCGCTGCCCACGCGCACCGCGATGTCGAGCGCATCGCCACCCACCAGCCCGCCCGGGGGATGAACGATCACGTTGTGGCACACGCCCGGGCCTTCGGGGTAGAGGCTCTTGAGGATGCGCAACGGCCCGTCGTGCTCGAAGCGAGCGACGGTCTTGTCCTGTTCGCGGGTGAGATCGAGATGGAGTCGGGCGTGCCAGGGCATCCCGAAAGTGTATTGAGCTCTCGAATTAGCCCATTCGCGGTATTTCGCGCAGGGGCCTGGATTCCTAGCATCGGCGCCGCCGCCGGGTCACGGCGCAACCCCGCAACGAACACAACTCTTCAGGAGGAAATCCATGGGCCTTGATGCATTTGTCGGTGAAATCCAGATGGTGGCCTTTCCCTTTGCCCCAACGGGCTTCGCCTTTTGCGATGGCAGCCTGCTGCCGATCGCCCAGTACTCGGCCCTGTATTCACTGCTCGGCACCATCTACGGCGGCGATGGCGTGACCACCTTTGCGTTGCCCGATCTGCGCGGTCGCGCGCCGCTGGGCATCGGTGCCGGGCCGGGCCTGCAGCCGGTTTACCCAGGGGACACGGGCGGCGTCGAAGCCGTGACGTTGAGCCCCGGCCAGTTGCCCGCACACAACCACCCGGCCACCGTGCAGCCCGGTGCCAGCGCGCAGCAAAAGTGCTTCGGCGGCATCGGCTCGCAGACCAGCCCGGTGGGCGCCGTGGCCGCCGAGGTGCTGGAGCCTGTGTCGGGCGGTGCCCTGCCGGCCTTTGCACATGCGCAGGCCGCCAATCAGTCGATGGCACCGCTTCCCCTGCAACTGGAGATCGCCATCGGCGCGACTGGCGGCGGCCAGCCGATCGGCATCCGCAACCCGTACGCGGGCATCAATTTCATCATCGCCCTGGAAGGCGTGTATCCGTCGCGGGGTTGAGCATGCGTCAACCCTCATTCCACGTGCGCCCGCAGCTCTTGTCCGTGCTCCTGGTGGCCTTGCTGGGCGCCTGCGGTGGTGGCGACGGGCCCGCCGCCAGTGCCGCTCCCGAGGTGTCCCATCCGGTCTTCTATGGCGGCGCCGGCGTACCGACCGACGACGTCGGCAAGGACGGCGACTATTTCTTCAACGACCAGACCGGTGAGGTCTATGGCCCCAAGACCGCGGGCATCTGGCCGCCGGTGCCGATCTCGCTGATGGGCCCGCCGGGTGCCGATGGCGCTGTGGGCCCCACCGGGCCACAGGGACCGGCCGGGCCGCAGGGGCCGCAGGGGCCACAGGGGCCACAGGGGCCACAGGGACCGGCCGGGCCGCAGGGGCCGCAGGGGCCACAGGGCCCGATGGGACCAATGGGACCAATGGGGCCGCAAGGTCCGCAAGGCCCTGCTGGCGCAGACGGAACCAATGGCGCAGACGGCGCAGATGGCGCTGCGGGGCCCACCGGCCCGGCCGCCTACGAGATGGGGTGGGGTCTGGCCAGCAGCAATGCCCTGGCGGCCGGCACCTGGTCGGTGGCCACCGCTGGCACCGTCCTGAACCGCACCACCGGGCGGGTCGCGCAGCTCATCACGCAGAACTGCGCCGTCGGCACCTTCCGGGTCTCGAGCCTGGGTGCCCCTGCTGCCGGCCAATCACACGCCTTCACCTTGTTTCATGCGCCCGGCCCGCAGCCGATGGACGCCGATCTGGCGCCCTCCGCCTTCGCCTGCACCATCAACAGCAGCGCCCGCAGTTGCGTCACCACGGGTGCTGCCGGTTTCAGCGCGGGCGATGCGCTTGAACTGGTGTGGACGAACAGTGCGCCGCTGTCGAGCCAGGCCGTGCCGGGCGCGGTGGCGATCGCGTTCAGTTGCAGCGACTGAGCGTTCAGCCCTTTTGCCAGAAGCCCCGGTGGGGCTCCACCATCTCGTCGACCAGCGACGGTACGGGCCCCACCACCTCGATGGACCTTTGCCCGCGGGCAAACACCTCGCGGCACGGCAACGCGAGCGTCGGGTTCTCCTCGTGCGCGCCCGTGAGTGCGAGCAAAGCTTCCTCGCTGGCGCCGTAGACCACACGCCCGATGCCGGCCCAGTAGATCGCGCCGGCGCACATGGCGCAGGGCTCGAAGGTGCTGACCAGGGTGCAGTCGCGCAGGTAGGCGCCGGGGTAGGTGCCGGCCGCGTGCCGTGCCAGCGTGGACTCCGCGTGGTTCACCGTGTCGATGTTGCCCTGCTCGGCCAGCACCGTTTCGCCGTCGGGCGCGACCAGCAGCGCGCCGAATGGGTGTCGGCCCATGCCGGCGGCGCGCCGCGCCACGGCGTTGGCTTGGCGCAGGTGGCGCGCGATCTGCTCCGGGGTCAACTCTGCGTCCCGCGATGCGCCCAGCCGGTCGTGTGCTTCTCCACGAAGCTGAACAGCTCGTACATCGCCATCGCCATCACGCCCACCACCAGCAGGCCGCTGAAGGCCAGGCCCATCTGCATCGACGAACCGGCCGAGATCAGCAGGTAGCCGATGCCTTCGTTGGCCGCGGTCATCTCCGACACCGTGGTGCCCACGAAGGCCAGTGTGATGGCGACCTTGAGCGAGCCGAAGAAGTAGGGCATGGAGCGCGGCAGGCCAACCTTGGTGAGCACGTCCCAGCGCTTGGCGCCGAGCACGCGCAGCACGTCCTCCAGCTCGGGCTCGAGCGTGGCCAGGCCCGTGGCGATGTTCACCATGATCGGGAAGAAGCTGATGAGGAAGGCCGTGAGAATGGCCGGGCCGGCACCGATGCCGAACCACACCACCAGGATCGGCACGAAGGCGGCCTTGGGCAGCGCGTTGAAGGCCGTCATGAGCGGGTACACCGCGGCGTAGGCCAGGCGCGAGCTGCCGATGAGAAAGCCCAGCAGCACGCCCACCACGATGGCGATGCCGAAGCCGGCCATGGTGACCCAGTAGGTGCGCCACGCGTGGCCCAGGATCGTGACCTTGTGCTCCAGCGTCTGTTCCCAGATGCGCGAGGGGCTGGGGAAGATGAACTCGGACACGCCGAATCCGCTGGTGATGACTTCCCAGATCACGACGATGGCGATCAGCAGCAGCAGGGGCGAGAAGCGCTCGATGTTCTTGCGTCGTTTGGCGTTCATGGCGGCCTCGTTCACTGATTGATGGTCGCGCCGGGCTTGCGCAGGGCGCCGATGTGCCCGCGCAGTTCATGCACGACGTCGGTGAATTCCTTGGTGTAGGTCACGTCGAGCTCGCGCGTGCGCGGGATCGGAATATCGCGCTTGACGACGAAACGGCCGGGGCCTTTGCTCATGCAGTACACCGTGTCGGCCAGGAACACCGATTCGCGCAGATCGTGCGTGACGAGGATGACGTTGAAGCGCTGCGCTTCCCACAGGTCGCGCAGCGTGCACCACAGTTCCTCGCGCGTGAAGGCGTCGAGCGCGCCGAAGGGCTCGTCGAGCAGCAGCATCTTGGGCTCGTGGATGAGTGCACGGCAGATGCTGGCGCGCTGCTGCATGCCGCCCGAGAGCTCCCACGGGTACTTCTTGCCCATGCCGCCCAGGCCCACGCTTTCCAGCAGCTTGAGTGCGCGTTCCTCGAACTCCTTGCGGCGGTCCTTGAACTGGTGGCGGTAGGGTTCCACGATCTCCAGCGGCAGCAGCACGTTGTCGAGCGTGGTGCGCCAGGGCAGCAACGAGGGCGCCTGAAAGGCCATGCCCGAGATCTTGAGCGGGCCGGTCACGGGCTGGCCGTCGATGCGGATGCTGCCCATGCTGGGCATCTTCAGGCCCGTGGTGAGCTTCATGAAGGTGGATTTGCCGCAACCCGAGGGGCCGACGATGGCGATGAATTCGCCACGCTGCACCTGCAGGTTGATGTCTTCCACCGCGAAGATGTTCTGGGCGAGCAGGTCGTCGTTGTAGGCGAGCCAGACCTGGTCGAAATCGACGAAGGGCGCCTGTGGGGTGTCGTTCATGGAGCTGCTCCCGAAAAAAAGGCCAGCCACCCGGCGGGGGGCTGACCTCGGTCGATGTCGCGACGATTACTTTTTCGCCGGCGGCAGGATGTCGAGCTCGGCCTTGCTGGGCAGCATGGAGCCGTTCCAGATCTTGGCCGGATCGACACGCGTCTTGGTGCCGTAGGCATCCGACACCTGCGAGGCCATCAGCGCCAGGCGGCCCGGCACGATCTGGCCGAAACCTTCCTTTCGCGCGTCGGGGCTGGCCACCACGGCGTCGATCGCGAGCTGCAGGCGGCGCGTCTCCAGTGGCACGTTGATGATGCCGTCGCGCGCCTTCACCGTCTCGATGGTGGCGGCCGGGTTGGCCATCACCTCTTTGGCGCCTTTGGCGAAGGCGCTCAGGAAGGCCTTCACCGCGCCCGGGTTCTCGGCGATCAGCTTGGGCGAGGCGATGATCACGTTGCCGTAGAGCTTCACGCCGTGGTCGGCGTAGGGGAGGATGACCACGTCATCGGCCTTGACGCCACGCGCCTCGAGGTTGAGCAGCGAGGTGAACGAGAAGCCGGTGATGGCGTCGATGTCGCCGCGCACCAGCATGGTTTCACGCAGCGGCGGGTCCATCGAGGTCCAGCTCACGTTGTTGATGCCATTGGCCTTCTGGAAGATCGGGAAGCCCTTGCGGCCGGCGTCGAACACCGGCGCGCCGAGCTTCTTGCCCTCCAGGTCGGCGGGCTTGGTGATGCCGCTCTTCTTGAGCGCCAGCACCGCGGCCGGCGTGTTGTTGTAGCCCATCATCACCGCCACCGGCTTGTTCGGCGCGTCGGGGTTGTTGGCGTGGAATTCCATCAGCGCGGCCAGGTCGGCAAAGCCCATGTCGTAGGTGCCCGAGGCCACGCGCGTGACGGTGCCGCCCGAGCCGTTGCCGGCGTCGATCGTCACGTCCAGCCCGGCCTGCTTGTAGTAGCCCTTGGCGGCGGACTGCAGGAACAGGGCGGCGGGGCCTTCGAAGCGCCAGTCGAGCTGGAACTTGATGGCGGTCTGGGCGTGCGCGGCGCCCGCAAAGGCGGTGGCGGCGGCCAGGGCGGCGGCGGACTGCAGGAATCGGCGTTTGTTCATGGTTTCTCCAAGGCTGGGCAAGGGGTCTTCGGCGGAACGTGCCGTCTGCACGGCATCTACGTGGATAGCAACATCGGTGCCAGAGGTGTTGCGGCGACCGGCCGCGACCCGACAGTTGCACACGAAATCTGTATACACATTGTCGATTCACGGCTGGCGGCGGTCATCCTGACATACCCTGAAACGGGGCGGCCATGCACCGGTGGCGGGCGCCATTGTCCCCGTGTTGGTGCGCTAGCGCTCCATCGCCTTGGCCATCGTCTTGCCCAGCTCCACGCCCCATTGGTCGAAAGCGTTGATGCGCCAGATGGCGGCCTGGGTGAACACCTTGTGTTCGTGCAGCGCGATCAGCGCGCCCAGGCGCTCGGGGTCGAGCCGGTCGAGCCAGAGGATGTGGCTCGGGATGTTGCCTGGGAAGCTGCGGTGCGGCGCCATGGCGCGTGCGGTGGCGTCGTCAGCGCCTTCCTGGATCAGCATCGCCTCGGTCTCGGCGGCGGTGCGGCCCAGGGCCATGGCCTGCGCCTGTGCGCGCAGGTTCAGGTTCACCACCGCGTGGTGCGTGGCCGCCAGGGGCAGCGGGGTGTCCTCGCTCTGCACCCCGATGAAATCGACCGGGATGGCGTGGCGGCCCTGGTGCACCAGCTGGAAGTAGGCGTGCTGGCCGTCGATGCCCAGGCCGCCCCAGACGATGGGGCCGGTGTCCACCGTGGCCTCGTGGCCGTCAAGGTGCACACCCTTGCCGTTGGACTCCATGTCCATTTGCTGCACGAAGGGCACGAACCGCACCAGACGCGACGCGTAACTCACCATGAGCTGTGTGGGCCGCTGCAAGAAGCTGCGGTTCCAGATGCCGTGCAAGGCCAGGCGCACCGGCAGGTTCTCTGCCAGCGGCGCGTGGCGGAAGTGCTCGTCCATGGCGCGACCGCCTGCCAGCAATTGCCGGAACGCCGCCGCGCCGATGCCCAGCGCCAGTGGCAGCCCGAGCGCCGACCACAGGGAGTAACGCCCGCCCACCCAATCCCAGAACAGGAAAGTGCGTTGCGGGTCGTAGCCCATCCGGGCCGACTTCGCGGGCGTCGCGGTGATGGCCACCAGGTGCCGCGAGAGGGCGTCGGCCGGGACGCCCTGGTCAGTGAGCCAGCGCTGTGCGCTCGCCGCGTTGGTGAGCGTCTCCTGCGTGGTGAAGGTCTTGCTGGAGACGACCACCAGCGTGCGCTTCGCATCAAGCCCGCGCAGCACGCTCCACAGCGCCCAGGCGTCGGGGTTGGAGACGTAGTGCACGCGCAACGAGGGGCTGGCCAGGTGGGCCAGCGCATCGGCCGCCATGCGCGGACCGAGATCGGAGCCGCCGATGCCGATGTTGACCACGTCGGTGAAGGCCTCGCCACTGTGACCGCGCACGATGCCGCCGCGCACCTCGTCGGCGAAGCGGCAGACGCGGTCGAGTTCGCGCTGCGCCAGGGCCTGCACATCGCTGCCCCAGGGGCCGCCGGCGGCGTCGCCGCGCAGGGCCACGTGCAGCACGGGTCGGTCTTCGGTGGTGTTGATGTGGTCGCCGCGAAACATGGCGTCGCGCTGCCCGGCCACGTCGCTCTGCGCGGCCAGTTCGAGCAGGGCGTGTTCGATCTCGGTGCCGATCGCCTGGCGGCTGGCGTCGAGCGTGATGCCGCAGCTTGACCAGGTGAGTCGCTGCGCGCGGTCGGGTTCGGCCAGGCGGTCGCGCAGCGAGACCTGTTCCTCGGCCGCCAGCGCGACCAGGTGCTGCCACGCGGGCAGTGTGACGGGAAGCGGGAAGTTCGTCTGTGTCGTCATGCGGTCATTGTGTCTGTGCGCCTTGTGCCAGGGTAGTTGCCTCGCGGGCCAGCGTGGTGATGCGCGCCCAGTCGCCGTCGCGCAGCGCGTCGGCCGGCGTGAGCCAGGAGCCGCCGGCCATGGCCACGTTGGGCAGGGCGAGAAAGTCGCGCAGGTTCTGCGGGCTCACGCCGCCGGTGGGGCAGAACGACACGTCCGGGATCGGTGCGCCGAGTGCCTTGAGCATGCCGATGCCGCCGGCCTGCTGCGCTGGGAACAGCTTCATCAGCGTGAAGCCCTGGTCGCGCGCGTGCATCACTTCGCCGGGCGTCATGACGCCCGGGATGAAAGGCAGGCCGGTGGCGCGCATGGCGTCCACCAGCGCGTCGGTGCAGCCGGGCGAGAGCGCAAATCGCGCGCCGGCGTCGATCACGCGCGGTACGTCGCTGGCGCGCGTGACGGTGCCTGCGCCCAGGTGCATCTGCGGCACCGCTTTGGCCACGGCCTCGATGGCGTCCAGCGCCACGTCCGAGCGCAGCGTGATCTCCATGACGTCGATGCCGCCTTCAAGCAGCGCCTGCGCCAGCGGAACGGCCTGCTTCGCATCGGTGAGCACGATGACGGGCACGACGCGCGAGGTGAAACGGGGGTGTTGCAGGTGTTGGTCTTGCATGTTCTTCTTTCTTCGGGTGGGTTCAGGCCAGCAGCGGTGAGGCACCTTGTTCGGCGCCGCTCACGTGTTTGCGGAACAGGCCGAAGAGCTCGCGGCCCTTGCCGTGCTGGTGGTGCGAAAGGTCGGGGTCGCGCACGGTGCGCGCGGCCAGCGTGGCCTCGTCCACGTCGACCTTGAGCAGGCCGCGCTCGGCATCCAGCGTGATGATGTCGCCATCCTGTACGCGCGCCAGGGCACCACCGGCCAGGGCCTCGGGCGTGACGTGGATGGCCGCGGGCACCTTGCCCGAAGCGCCGGACATGCGGCCGTCGGTGACGAGCGCCACCTTGAAGCCCTTGTCCTGCAGCACCGCCAGCGGCGGCGTGAGCTTGTGCAACTCGGGCATGCCGCAGGCAGCAGGGCCCTGGTAGCGCACCACGGCCACGAAGTCTTTCTCCAGCTCGCCGGCCTTGAACTTCGCCAGCAGCTCCTGCTGGTCGTGCACCACCACGGCGGGAGCCTTGACCACGCGGTGCTGCGGCTTCACGGCCGAGACCTTGATCACGCAGCGCCCCAGGTTGCCGGTGAGCAGGCGCAGGCCGCCATCGGCGCTGAAAGGGTCGCTCACGGGGCGCAACACCTCGCGGTCGCCGCTCGCATCGGGGACCGGGCGCCACGCCAGAAGTTCGCCATCGAGCCAGGGTTCGAGCAGGTAGGCGTCCAGGCCCGCGCCCATCACGGTGTGAACGTCGGCGTGCAACAGACCGGCGGTGCGCAGCTCGCGCATCAGGAAGCCCAGGCCGCCCGCGGCGTGGAAGTGGTTCACGTCGGCGCTGCCATTGGGGTACACGCGCGCCAGCAACGGCACCACGGCCGAGAGTTCCGAGAAATCGTCCCAGTCGATCACGATGCCCGCAGCGCGCGCCATGGCCACCAGGTGCAGCGTGTGGTTGGTGGAGCCACCGGTGGCCAGCAGGCCCACGATGCCGTTGACGATGGTCTTCTCGTCCACGATCTGCGACAGCGGCACGTAGGGCTGGCCGGTGCGCCCGCTGTTGGCCACGGCGCGCTCCACCGCGGCCTTGGTGAGCGCCTCGCGCAGCGGTGTGCCCGGGTTCACGAAGGAACTGCCCGGCAGGTGCAGTCCCATGATCTCCATGAGCATCTGGTTGCTGTTGGCCGTGCCATAGAACGTGCAGGTGCCGGGGCTGTGGTAGGCGCGCGCCTCCGATTCCAGCAGCGCCTCGCGCCCCACCAGGCCTTGCGCGTACTGCTGGCGCACCTTCGCCTTTTCGTCGTTCGACAGACCGGACGTCATGGGCCCGGCGGGCACAAACACGGTGGACAGGTGGCCGAACTGCAGCGCGCCCATGAACAGGCCGGGCACGATCTTGTCGCACACGCCGAGCATGAGCGCGGCGTCGAACACGTTGTGCGAGAGCGCGACCGCGGTGGCCAGCGCGATGGTGTCGCGCGAGAACAGCGAGAGCTCCATGCCGGCCTCGCCCTGGGTGATGCCGTCGCACATGGCGGGCACGCCGCCAGCCACCTGGGCGGTGGCCCCGATCTGCTGCGCGTGCCAGCGCATCAGGCTCGGGTAGGTCTCGAACGGCTGGTGCGCCGAGAGCATGTCGTTGTAGGCGGTGACGATGCCCAGGTGCGGTGCGCGTTCGGCGTGGATGCGCAGCTTGTCCTCATGCGGGAGTGCGGCCGTGGTGTGGGCCATGTTGGCGCAGCCCAGGCCGGCGCGCTGCGTGCCGTGCGTGCGCTGCGCGGCCATGTGCTCCAGGTAGGCGCGGCGCGTGGGTGCGCTGCGTTCGGTGATGCGCCGCGTGACGCGTTCGAGGATGGGGTTCAGGCTGTTCATGGTCATGGAATCAGGCGAGCCAGACGCGCACCGGCGTCTGGTGCTGGTGCAGCACCAGCGAGATGGGCAGGTCGTCGTCCTCGGACAGGCGGGCCTGCTGGTACACGCGCAGCTTGGCCGGGCCGATCAGGGGCAGCGCAAGTTCGCGCGTGGCCAGCAGCGCGGGCAGGGTGAGGGTCAGGCGCGGGTGGGGCGCGTTGAGCGGGCGCGTCCAGGCCACGGGGCCGCTGCCGCGCAGCGCCTGGGCCAGCCCTGGCGCCGCCGGGAACAGCGAGGCGGTGTGGCCGTCCTCGCCCATGCCGAGCACGGCCAGATCCCAGGGCCAGGGCTGGGTCGCCAGGCGTGCGTTGGCGGCATTGGCCAGGCCTTGCAGTGCTGCGTCGTCGAGCGTGGCGGGCAGGCTGTCGAACCAGGGCACGAAGGTGGCGGCCGCAGCCAGCCCTTGCAGCAGATGGGTTCGCACCAACGTGGTGTTGCTGTCCAGGTGGTCGTGCGGCACGCAGCGCTCGTCCACCAGGGTGATGGTCACGCGCGACCAGGCCAGCGGCTGCGAACGCAGCGCCTGGAACAACGGCAGCGGTGACTTGCCGCCCGAGACCGCCAGCACCGCGTGGCCGCGCGTGTCGATGGCCTCGTGCAGGCGCAGCCCGATCCACGCCGCCAGACGGTGTGCGAGTTCGGCGGGCGTGTTGCAGATCTGTTCGGTCATGGTGGGGCGCTTCGACGATGCGCGGGACAGGCTTGGACAAGCCGGGCCCGAACGGATGGCTTCAGGATTCCTCGGCCCAGGTGCTGTCCTCGCGCGCCATCAGCGCCGAGGCGGCCGCCGGGCCCCAGCTGCCGGCCGCGTAGGGCCGGGGTTTGTCGCCAAGCGATTTCCAGCCGTCGAGCACGGGCTCGGCCCAGGCCCATGCGGCTTCCAGCTCATCCCGGCGCATGAAGTGGGTCAGCCTGCCCTTGATGACGTCGATCAGCAAGCGCTCGTAGGCCTCGGCGCGACGGCCGGTCATGGCCGATTGCAGGTCCAGGTCGAGCGAGACCGGGCGCAGCTTCATGCCGCTGCCGGGTTGCTTGGCCATCATCTGCAGTTGCACGTGTTCTTCGGGCTGCAGGCGGATCAGCAGACGATTGACAGACTGGCGAGGCGTGTCGGGGAACAGCGAGTAGGGCAGCGGCGCGAACTCGATGACGATCTCGCTGCGGCGCTCGGCCATGCGCTTGCCGGTGCGCAGAAAGAACGGCACATTGGCCCAGCGCCAGTTGTTGATGTGTGCGCGCAGGGCAACAAAGGTTTCGGTCTCGCTGTCGGCGGGCACGTTGGCTTCCTGCAGGTAGCCCACGGCGCGCTCACCGTCCACGTTGCCGGCGGTGTACTGCCCGCGCACCGTGTCGCGTGCCACGTCGGCCACCGTCATCGGCCGCAGCGAGCGCAGCACCTTGAGTTTCTCGTCGCGCACCGCGTCGGGGTCGAGCGAGACCGGGGGCTCCATGGCCACGATGCACAGCAGTTGCAGCAGGTGGTTCTGCACCATGTCGCGCAGCGCGCCGGTGCCGTCGTAGAAGCCGGCGCGGCTGCCCACGCCCACCGATTCGGCCACCGTGATCTGCACGCTCTTGATGCTCGGGCTGCGCCACAGCGGCTCGAAGATGGCGTTGCCGAAGCGCAGCACCATGAGGTTCTGCACCGTCTCCTTGCCGAGGTAGTGGTCGATGCGGAAGGTCTGTGACTCGCTGAAGTACCTGGCCACCTCGTCGTTGATGGCGCGCGCCGAGGCGAGGTCGTGCCCGAGGGGCTTTTCCAGCACCACACGCGCGCGGGCGTCGACGAGGCCCGCGCCATCCAGGTGGGCACAGATGGCGGTGAACAGCGTGGGCGCGGTGGCTAGGTAGTACACGCGGTCGGCACCCGCGCGCAGCGCGGCGGCCAGGCCGGCGTAGTCGCCGGCGCGCGTGGCGTCCAGGCTCACGTACACCAGGCGCTCGATGAAGCGACCCCAGGCGGCGGCGTCGAACTCGGCGGATGCGATGAGGGCGCGCGCCTTGTCGTTGACGAAGGCGGTGAAGGCGGCGCGGTCCCAGGCGTGGCGCCCCAGGGCCACGATGCGTGTGTCTTCGGGCAGGGTCTTGTGCAGGTGCGCCATGTAGAGCGCCGGCAGCAGCTTGCGCACCGAGAGATCGCCCGCACCGCCGAAGATGACGAGGTCGAGCGTGGCTTGGGGTTCGGGGTTTGTCTCCATGGTGTCGCGTGTTACATGACCACCCGATGGTAGTGTAATTAAGTTACCTACGGGTTACCGCTTGTGTGCGCGTGCGACCACCCGGGGCCGCGCGGGTTCCCCTCGAGGGCCGTTGCTGGCGGCCTGCAAGCCGTGGGCGGTGAGGCGCAGCACGCGGTCGGCGCGCGCCGCCGCCACGTCAGAGTGAGTGACCAGCAGCAGCGAACTGCCGTGTTCGCGCGTTTGCGCCTGCAGCAGGTCCATCACGCGTGCGGCAGTGGCGGGGTCGAGGTTGCCGGTGGGCTCGTCGGCCAGCACGATGGCGGGGCGGTGCACCAGGGCGCGCGCGATGGCCACGCGTTGCAACTGCCCGCCCGAGAGTTCAGCTGGCAGACGCTGCGCGAAACCTTGCAGACCCACAGCGTCGAGCATGGCCATCACGCGCGCGTCGTCAGGGCGGTTGAGCAACAACAGCGGCAGGCCAACGTTTTGCGCCACGTCCAGGTGGGGCAGCACATGGAAGGCCTGAAACACGAAGCCCAGGTGGGCGCGGCGCCAGTGCGCGCGCTGCGCTTCGTCGAGCGCACCGAGGTCGGTGCCGTCGTGCGTGATGCGGCCTTCGCTCCAGTGGTCGAGCGCGGCCAGGCAGTTGAGCAGGCTCGACTTGCCCACGCCGGATTCGCCCACGATGGCCACGAACTCGCCGGGCGCGAGTTGCAGGTTCACGCCGCTGAACACGGGCGTGTCGCCGTAGCGCTTGGTCAGGCCCTCGACCAGCAGCGTCATGCGGGCCTCCCGAGCCAGGACTCGACCACGGCCATCACCTGTGGCAGGGCATCGGGCGCGTCGGCCGCCAAGACGCGCCGCGCGGGCAGCGAGCGCAACCAGGTGAGCTGGCGCTTGGCGAGCTGGCGCGTGGCGAAGACGCCGCGCTCGCGCAGCTCGCCAAGTGCCGCGGTGTCGGGTGTGGGGTGTGCGTCCAGTGTGGCCCAGGCCTGGCGGTAGCCCACGCAGCGCATCGACGGCAGATCGGCGTGCAGATCGCCGCGCGCGCGCAGGGCGCGTACCTCGTCCAGCAGGCCGGCATCGAGCATGGCGTCGAAGCGTGATGCGATGCGTGCGTGCAACCAGCCGCGGTCCGCGGGCTCAAGCGAGAGCAGGTGTTCCTCGCGCAACGGGCTGTCGGGGTTGAGTTCGCGGCCCGAGTGAAAGCTGGAGAGCGGGCGTCCCGAGATGGCATGCACCTCGAGCGCGCGCTGGATGCGTTGCGCGTCGTTGGGGAACAGCCGCGCGGCGGTGGTCGGGTCCACGCGCTGCAACTCGGCGTGCAGTGCGGGCCAGCCCTCGGCACGCGCGCGCGCGTCCAGCCGCTCGCGCACCGCGGCGTCGGCTGCAGGCAGGTCGTCCAGGCCGCTGAGCAAGGCCTTGAAGTAGAGCATCGTGCCGCCCACCAGCAGCGCGGTGCGCCCGCGCGCCGCGACCTCGCCCACCAGGCGCGTGGAGTCGCGCACGAAGTCGGCGGCGCTGTAGGCCTGGGCCGGGTCGCGGATGTCGATCAGGTGGTGCGGCACGGCCGCGCGTTCGGCGGCGCTGGGTTTGGCGGTGCCGATGTCCATGCCGCGATAGACCAGCGCGGAGTCGACGCTGACGATCTCCACCGGCCAGCGCGCGGCGATGGCCAGCGCCGCGGCCGTCTTGCCGCTGGCGGTGGGGCCGGCCAGGGCGATGCAGCGCGGCGCGGCTCGCCTCATGGCGTGCTCAGGCGTTGCGGTGGGGTATGCGCGTCGCCGTGTCGGCGCACCAGCGTCCAGGCGATGACGGCGATCACCGTGCTCCAGAGCCAGATGCCGTCGGTGAGCGGGCGCACGGTGCCCGCGCCCAGCGCGGGCTCGGCCAATGCCAGGCCCAGCCAGCCGCCGATGCCGAAAGCCACCACCATCATCACGAAGCCGGCCAGTGCCGACGCCGCGCCCGCTGCCTGCGGGAAGGGGCTCACCGCACCGCTCTGGCCGCAGGGTTGGTGCACGCCGTGGCCCATCATGTAGAGGTAGAAGGGCAGCATGACCGACCACAGGTTCTGCACACCCAGCAGCGGCAGCACGCCCATGAGGGTGCCGCCCGCCAGCGTGACCCAGGCCGCCATACCCACGGTGCGGCGCACACCCAACTGCAGCAACAGGCGCCGGCAGATGAAGGTGCCCACGATGTAGCTCAGCGACATGGTGAACATCACCAGGCCGTACTGCGTCTTGCTCAGGCCGAGCACGCCGATCAGCACGAAGGACGACGAAGCCAGATAGGTGAACAACCCCGCGTAGGTGGCCGTGGCCAGCAGCGACCAGGCCCAGAACGTGGGGTGGCGCGAGATGGTGACCCAGTTCTCGATCAGCGCGGCGGGCTGCAGGGCGCGCGGATTGCGCTGCGGCAGGGTTTCGTCGAAGCGCCACACCAGCACCGCCAGCGTGACCGCGGCAAACACGGCGAGCGCCAGCAGCGCAATGCGCCAGCCGAACAGATCCGACAGCAAGCCGCCGACCGGCGCCGACAGGCAGGCGATCACGCCCAGGCCGGTGAGGCCCTTGCTCATCATGCGCGCACCATCGGTCGGTTCGTACAGATCACGAACCACGGCGCGCGCGCACATCACGGCCGATCCCATGGCCACGCCTTGCAGCGTGCGCCAGACGATCAGCGTCTCCATCGAACCCGCGAAGGCGCCGCCGATGGCCGCCACCACGAACAAGGCCATGCCCCAGATCAGGATGGGACGGCGGCCATAGCGGTCCGACAACGGACCCCAGGCCAGTTGCGACACGCCGAAGGCCAGCAAGAGGGAGGTGAGGGTGAGCTGGGCCTGCGCCATCGAGGCATCAAAGCCCTGGGTGATGGCGGGCAGCGCGGGCAGATACAGGTCGGTGGTGACGGGTTGCATGCCCAGCAGCAGCGTGAGCACGAGCACCACCAGGGCCGGCGACATGGCGGAGGAGGAAACGGACATCCGGTCGAGGGTAGCAGAAGCGATCGGGGTTTTCCCCGATGCCCTGCGGGGTATCCGCTGCGCGCGGCCTGGCGCAGGAGGTGTTGCCGTCAGCGCGCCACCAGGCGCAGGCTGTCGTCCAGCCCGAACAGCGCGGCCAGCGCCTCGCGGTACTGGGCTTGCCCGATCGAATTGGTGTTGTGGTGCGAGCCACCGTCCACCAGCACGAACTGCTTGGGCCCCTTGGCGGCTTCGTACAGGCGCCGCCCCAGATCGGGGTGGATCAGCCGGTCCTCGCTGCCGTGCACCACCAGCAGCGGCGAGCCGATGTCGGCCACACGCTTGCGGGATTCGAACCGCTGCGTGATGAGCGGCGAGATGGGCAGCCAGCCCCACTTGAAGGTGCGCACCACGTCGGGGATGGAGGTGAATGTGCCCTCCACCAGCGTGCCGCGCTCGTCACCAACATCGGCCGCGAGGTTGATGGCGATGGCGCCGCCCAGCGAGTGGCCGAAGATGTAGCGCGGTCGGTCGGGGTATTTCTGCGCCAGCCAGGCCCAGGCCGCGCGGGCGTCCTCGGTGGCCAGCTTCTCGGAAGGCAGGTCGTTGGTGCTCTTGCCGAAACCGCGGTAGTCGACGCCGAGCACCGAGAAGCCCAGCTCCTGCATGCGCCGCATGCGAAACGCCGAGCCGGTGACGTTCCAGCGTGCGCCGTGCAGGTACAGCAGCACCGGGGCGTCGGTGCGCTGGGTGAAGTTCTCGTGCGGCGCCCACAGACCGTGCAGCTTCACCGGCTCACCCGTTTCCCGTGATGTGAACTCGATCCACACATCGTCCATGGACTCGGCGGCATACGTGCCGCCGCTCCAGCTGCGATCGGATGGCTGGAAGATCCACACACGCTGCTTCTCGTCCAGCGTGGCGCAGCCGGCCAGCAGGGCCAGGGCGGCAAAGAGGGCAAGGATCAGGCGCGTCATGTGCCGAAAATGATGCAATCAACGCGCCAGAAGTTCACGGCGACCCGGCAAAACCCCGTGGGTGGGGTCGTGAACGGGTCAGCGCCCGCGCAAGAACAGCGCGTCGAGTTCGCGCAGGCCCAGCTGGCGCCAGGTGGGTCGGCCGTGGTTGCACTGGTCGCTGCGCTCGGTCACTTCCATCTGGCGCAGCAGGGCGTTCATTTCGTCGATGGTGAGACGGCGATTGGCGCGCACCGCACCGTGGCAGGCCATGGTGGCCAGCAGTTCGTGCTCGGCACGCAGCAGCACCTGGGTGGCCTCGTGCTGGGCCAGTTCGCCCAGCACGCTGCGCGCCAGGGCCACCGGGTCGCCCTGCGCCAGCGTGGTGGGCACGGCGCGCACCGCCAGCGTGCGCGGTGACAGGGGCGTCACCTCCAGGCCCAGCGCGGCCAACGTGGCGGCTGCGCTCTCGGCGGTGGCCACCTCTTCCGGTGTGGCGCTGAAGGTCGCCGGGATCAGCAGCGGCTGGCTTTGCACCGCGCGTGCATCGAGCTGGCGCTTCAGGCGCTCGTAGACGATGCGCTCGTGCGCGGCGTGCATGTCCACGATCACCAGGCCGTGTGCGTTCTCGGCCAGCACGTAGATGCCCTGCAGTTGCGCGATGGCGCGGCCGAGCGGCCAGTCGCCTTCGGGGAGGGGCATGGGCGTGAGCCCTTCGACAGGCTCAGGGCGAACGGAAAAGTTTCCGTTCGAGCTGAAGCCCTCTCCGTTCGGGCTGAGCTTGTCGAAGCCCTCACCACGACCCCACAACGCCGACACATCACTCACCCGCTGCCCCACCTCCGCCTCGCGCGGCGCGAAGCTGAAGCCGGCCTGGCGCACCGGCGGCGTCCATGCCGCGGCGGGTTGCTCAGGCGTGGCTGTTGCAGGCGCGGCCAGCTGCCCCGCGCGCGGCACCGCCAGCGCGCCCTGCACGGCCTGCTGCACCGCGTGGTGCACCTCGCGGCTGTCGCGAAAGCGCACCTCGATCTTGGTCGGGTGCACGTTCACGTCCACCCGCACCGGGTCGATGTCGATGAACAGCGCATACACCGGCTGGCGCTGGCCGTGCAGCACGTCCTCATAGGCGGCGCGCGCGGCGTGGCCGATGACCTTGTCGCGCACGTAGCGGCCGTTCACGTAGGCGAACTGCTGGTCGGCGCGCGAGCGCGCGGCGTCGGGCACGCCGGCAAAGC
>VFQO010000754.1_pt1 | contig 30689 bp, 23 predicted proteins | sample 3512331 | NCBI WGS metagenome assembly VFQO01 (sample SAMN10412371, study PRJNA504923) | tailings metagenome | isolation source: Replicate 3 from Balatoc abandoned mine | place: Philippines: Itogon, Benguet | collected 2017-08-28 | reverse complement strand
ATCGGGCGTTTTCGGCCAGGGTCTGCAGGATGTCCAGCAAGCTGATTTCATCGTCGTCGTCTGCCAGGGCCGGCGTGTTGTTTTCGTTCATGCCGCCCTCCTCGCCGCAGGGGCGCAGGGGCACGGGGGCATGCTTTCAATCAAGAAGTTGTCCGCGAAGGATACGAAAGTAAAGTTTTTCGGATTCATGGCCGTGCCCCTTATTTCAGGGTTTTCCAGGCGGCGGCGCCCAGACCCAGCTGGTAGAGGACCTGCGTCCAGTCTTTCAGGCCGGTCACGAATTTGGTCCAGCCGTTCTGGCGATCCAGCTTGGCCGGCACGACCACCGTATCGCCCGGCATGAGCTCGACGTCATCGAAGCTGCTCATGCGGAACAGGCTTTTGCTGTCGCGTGCGGACTTGACGCTGCCATCGGCTCGCAGCACGAAAGCATTGCCCGGTTCGGCGTCCTCGCTCATCCCGGCGCTTTTGAGCACATCGCCCACGGTTCTGCCGGGGCGATAGATAATGGCATTTTCGTTGTATACCTCGCCGACCGCCGCAACAAATCCAGGGCGGCTAGGGATATGGATGGCGTCGCCGTCTTCCAGCGGCAGCGCCGGCAACTTGGTCAAATCGACATGGGTCGGCGGCAGTTCCAGGCTGACACGACCGTTGCTCTTGAAGGCTTTCATGCGCTCAAGCTGTTGTTGCTGCGCCAGAAGCTGGGCCTGTGCGCCGCTCTCGGTCTTGACATTGGCCAATTGCCTGCCCGACTCGGCCTGCAGTTGCGATTCCAGCTTGCGGATCACGGTATCGAGGTTTTTCTGCTGCTGACTGCGCACCGATTCGCGCGTGAACTCCGCCCCGTACAAATAGGCGTTGGGGGTGACGCCGCCCAGCCGGGCCAGCAATTGCGGCAGGGTTTCGCCCGCCTCGACTTGATAGATCCCGGGTGCGGCGACTTCGCCTTCCACCCGCACCAGACGGGTCTGGCGGTTCTGCGGCACCCGCAGGTCTTTCTTGGACAGGATGGTGACGATGTCGCCGGGCTGCAACGCCAGGTTGTGCTGATCGTCGCCGTCGATCACCGCGCGCCCCAGGTTGAAGGGGATCAGTTGTGTGGTGAGGGTGGCGCGGTCCAGGCGCTCGATCACGGCGTAGTCCCAACTGACCTCGTCCAGCAGGTTGCGAACGCCCCACTCCACCGCGGTTGTGTCGGCTTTGCCCGGGTTGCCGCTTTCCGCCTTGATCGGCTCGCTCTTGCTCCCCCGCTCCATGTCGGCCTTGCTGGCGTCTTCGAACTGCACCAACAGGTTTTTGCGCCGGTAGTAATCCGGAGCGATCAACGCCTCGCGGCTGGGGATCAAGTCGCGGACGCGCATGCCGGCGGTGTAGGGATAACGCAGGGGCTCGGCCACGTTGCCGCGCAGGGTCACCGCATTGGCGAACTGCGGGCTGATCTCGAACAGGGTGAGGATGTCGCCGTCGCGCAGGGAACGCTGCAGGCCTGCCTTGTCGAGCGCAATATCCTCAACCTGACGGGGCTTGTCAGCGGCCGGGTCGATCCGCTCCAGCAAGGCTTTGCCGGGCTTGGCCAGCACAGACAGTCCGCCCCCCAGCGCCAGCACTTCGCCGATGCTGCCGGAGCCTTTCAGCTCGTAGATCGCCGGCTGCTCGAACGCGCCCAGCACGGCCACCCGCGGGCCGACCGGCGGAATGACGATGACGTCGCCGGGCTGCAGCGGCACGTCGCCGCTGCGGTCGCCGCGTGCGATGAAATCGTAGAGGTCCATCCTGCCGACGATGCGGCCGTCGCGTTTCAACTGGATGTTTCGCATCGAGCCATTGTTGCCGGGGCCACCGACTTCGAACAGGGCATTGATCAGGGTGGAAAGGCTGGATACGGTGTAGGTGCCCGGTTGACGTGCCTGGCCAACGACGTAGACCTGGATGCTGCGCAAGCGGCCCAGCGTGGCATTGAGGCTGAAGTTGGTGAAGATACGGCCAATTTTGCTACGCAACACGGACTCCAGATCGCCTGCGCGCACACCGGCCAGATTGACCACCCCGACTTTTGGCAGGTTGACCTGGCCATGCCGGTTGACCACCAGGCTGAGCTCGGCATCGATACTGCCCCAGACCTGCAGGCGAATTTCGTCGCCCGGTCCGAGAATATAGTCGTTGGGAACCGCCGCCTGGGAAACAGGCGCATAACCCGAAGGTGCGCCGAACAGTTGCTGGCCGTAAATGGGCAGCGAGCGGCCGGTAGCCTGCTGCACGAAACGCTGGAAATTGCTGGGCTGTTCGTCGGCACGGGCATCTGCGAGGCGCGGCATATCGGATTGGGTGCTGCGAGCGGCGTCCATAGCCGGAAGGCTGGGAGCCGTTTGGCCGGCGGCCGTGGCGGCGTCAATGGACAGGCCTTTTTTGAGTACCGGCAGCGGGGGCTCGGAAGGCGCTGCCGGTACGGTCGATGCAGCCGTGCCAATGGGCATGTCCGTGATCGCTTGCCCGGATGCCGCAAGACTGACGGCCCACAGGACCGATCCCAGGAGGACGCCGCGTTGATATTGGTTTCTCATCATTTTTCCTGCGCTTCGTTGTTATGGGTTGGCATCATCCAACCCGTTCCATCCGCATTCGGCCCAGGCCGGGCCTCCAGCAACAGCCAAACCCTTGTGGGAGGGGCGCCTTCTGCCCTCCGGATACTCGCCCCGAATTTCGTGCCGCTGCAACCCACGGCATCGGGCCGGGGGCAGCCCTCCTACACAGCGGCGACCGCACATCATTTGTAGCGATACTCGGGGCGGCTGAATTCGTACGCCAAACCCAGGCCAATCAAGTTGCTGTCCAGCTTGCCATCCAGGGCTTTTATCCGGCCCGCCTCAAGGCGGGCGGCAAGCTGCCGATTGAGCCGCCAGGTCAAGCCCAACATCGGCTGGGTTACGGCGCCGCCGCCGACGTCCACCCCGCCGCCGCCCGCCGCCCCCGCGGCAAACTCGGCATTGAAGCGCAAACGACCATCCTTGCGCAAGGGCGTTTCCCATCCGGCCCCGATCAATCCGACGGCATAACCGCCCGCATCGCCCGCGTAGGCACCGTGGGCCTGGCCGGTAAGATAAAAAGAATCCGTCAGAAACTTCTCGATCTTGAGGCCGACCAGGCTCAGGTCTTGATCGCTGCCGTTCTTGCGCGCGGCATCGAGGTTGGTGTGCTGCACGCCAACCAGCCGCCACTTGGCCAGTCGCACACCATCGACGCCCTGCCAATCCTGTCTACGCTCGCCTGCACCCATTTCACCCACGCGATAGCCCAGGTTCAAGCTATAAAAATTGGCGCTGAAGCTGCCCGCGCTCTCGATCCGCCCGCCTTCCAGGCCTAGTTTCAGGGAAGGCGTGAGGTTGTAGTCCAAGCCCACGCGGGCCTTGGCAACCAGCCCGCCGCCGGTGTCGACCCGTCCGCCCCCTGCGCCGCCTGCCGCGAGACTGGCGCCAAGGTGCAGGTGCGGGCTCAGCAGCGGAACGCGATAACCGACCCCGGCCAGCAGTTCGGCAAAACCATCCGACTGGCCGCCCATGGCGCCCGCGGTTTCGACCAAAAAATAGCGATGCGCATCGAGATGCCTGCGGTATTCGAAACCGACGCGCTTGAGCGAAGAGGCCATCGCTGCGCCTTCGGTGGTTTGGGCCTTGCCGGCGGGACGGTATTCGCCCACGCTGGCGAGCCATTCCGCCTCCCGCAGTCTGAGGCCGAAAAGGTCGCCGGCATCAACGGCCTTGCCGGCATCGCTGGCACGGCTGTAATGCACGTCGAATGGAATGCCGAGGGTGAGATTGAGCTGGGTGCTGTCGATGCCGCCATTGGGAAATTTGACGTAGGACACGCCGGCGCCCAGCATCACGCTGCCGACGTCTCGGCTGATGCCCAGATGCGGCCGCACCATCATGCCGCCGCCTTGCGCGGCCGAGCCCCCGCCGCCGCCGCCGACGAAAAGACCGGCATCGAGCAGCCATTTCGAGGCAAGCCGCTTGCCGGTGCCGACGGTAAAACCGCCGGTGAAGAAACCGCCGCGCTCGCCCGCCAGGGCGCCGAAACCGGAGGCGCCGACGTACCAGTCGGGATGGACGTTGACGAGGTAATGCACGCCCGCCAGTCCCATGGTTTCAGCCGGGCCGACGTCCACCATCTCGTAACTCATGCGCAGCAGGGCGGGTTTGCTGCGCAGGACGGCGGAATCGGCAACGCCGGCAAACGCCGGGCCTCCCATGAACGAACCGCATAACAACAGGGTGGCCAGGCGTGCCGCGCCATGCATCCCGAACATCAGCGCGCGACGGCCTGAACCTGCTGGCTGGTCTGGCCGAAGCGCCGTTCCCGCTGCGCATACCAGACGAGAGCCTGATCCATTTCCGCCGCGCCGAAGGCAGGCCAGAGCGTGTCGGTAAAGTAGAGTTCGGCGTAGGCGCTCTGCCACAGCAGGAAATTGCTGATGCGCTGCTCGCCGCCGGTGCGAATCACCAGATCCGGGTCGGGCGCATAGGCCATGGCCAGATAGGGTTTAAGATCGATGTCCCCGGGGTTGAACTGCTCCGCCACGGAGAGCCCTGCGGCTTGCCGGGCTTTCAGCCAGCCGGCGAATGCCCGCTGGATGTCCCACTGGCCGCCGTAATTGGCCGCAATGGTGAGGGTGAGCCGATTGTTGCCTGCGGTGCGCGCTTCGGCAGAAGCGATCAATGCCTGCAGGCGGGGATTGAAGGGATGAAGGTTTCCGATAACCCGCAGGCGGATACCGTTCTTGTGCAGCTTGCTGACTTCGTTCTCCAGCGCGCTGACGAACAGGCCCATCAGATGGTTGACCTCGTCCACCGGGCGTTTCCAGTTCTCGGTGCTGAACGCGAACAGGGTGAGATAGCGGATGTCGCGCGCGATGCAGAACTCGACGATGTCGCGCACCCGCTTGACCCCGCGCGCATGCCCCGCCACGCGCGGAAGATGTCGCTGTTTCGCCCAGCGGCCATTGCCGTCCATGATCATGGCAATGTGTTGTGGTGTCCCCAAAAACTGCTCCCTGACCTGACCGCAATCGCCCGCAGGCGACATTCAGACAGACATTTGTTTGATTTCAATCACCCTCGGCGTGACGCGTGGTGCCGCGAACCGCCGGCGGCGCGGGACTCGAGCCGCGGCGTGCCTTGATCTGCTCGGGCCCCAAACCCTATTGACAGCCGGAACTATACCACACCCTCTATGGAGTTCGGCTCGAAACGGGCGAACTTTAAGGCAAACCCAAAAGATAGCTGTTGTTTCCATGTTTGCGGTGAACGCTGGCTCGCCTTCTCGGGCACCTGCCTTTGCCGCTCGCCGTTGCAGCGTGCGATGCCGTCGATGGGTGGGCGCTGCTACGCGTTGAAGCCTCGACGAAATTCAAGTGCAGCCCGTTTTTTGAACGAGGCAAACTGCTGCAGAAAGACGCCGAATCACTCCCATTCAATGGTTTCCGATGGCTTGGAAGCCGCATAAACACTGGATTTCTTTGTATTCGTCATCACGCTTTACCGTCATTTCTACCGTCAAAAAACAAGCGCTTCTTGCAGGTGCGGGGAATGGACTCGGTCTGACGGGCGGCTACTCTAGCCCATCAATCGTCAACCATCGCTGTGACCTGCGAAGGTGCTCACTTTGAAAAAGTTGATCGAATCGTAGCTCAGCTACGACTGGCCGAGTTCAAACAAAGCCTGCCGCTTCCATAGAAAGGGCCAATACTCGTCATCTGTCATTCATCTTCCCCTCGTTCCTGGCTCCGCCACGCATCCAGGAACTCAAATACCTCAGGCGAGTCCCCGACGACGGCAACCTCTTCCACGCGCCGCCGGAACTCATCGACGTCCATCAATCGCTCCAGACCCTTCACTTGGGCTCTGGTCGTCCGCCTTGCCACAAGGTCTCCAAGCCCGCCGAGGCCTTGGCTCCAACCATGGGCAGTAAAGGCAGTGGCAAACTTCTTGACCCCCTCGTCACTCGCCAAATGGAACGACGTCCACGCCTTCACCGCAGCACCGTCGTCGTTAGCCAAGTCACACCAGCGATCAAGCAAGTATGCCAAGTCCCGGTTCCCGAATAATACACCGGTTTTCGCGGCATCCGCGATCCGGTCGCCAAGCAGTTTCCGTAGCGCCTCTGCGTCAGCGGCAGTCGTCAGGCATTTTTCTTCTGGCTCCGGCGCGCTTCCTTCTTGCGGGTGGTAATCGTTCCAAGCGGAATCAGCGAAGCTGGCCAGCCACCCTAAGGATGCTGACCGGCATGCTGCGATATATACCGCTGACCTTTCATTAAGCGAAAGGCGGTTTCTGGTCAGGCTGCGTAATAGCCAGTGCAGGCGCAAGTCATTGTTGACCATGCTGAAGTCCCCGCCACGGTCTTCTTCGACATTGATTTCATCTGCTACTTCGAAGAGTGCCGTAAGCAGTGGCTGGACATGAGCTTGGTCAACCTTTTCAGCATGCAAGTTCAGCTCATCAAGTATCACTGCCGCCTTGGTACCGCCTGAGGGCCTGGTAACGGTTACGGCCCTTCGCAATTCGGCCGCAACGAATTCGGGGTCAGAAGCCTTGACGATGAGGGCATCCAACTCGGTCGCGGAAAGTACCTCGGTGCCAATCGCAAATCGGAAGTAGGCATCGAAATGCGAGGACGAACAAACACGCCGTTCAGCAGCCCACTGACGGGCGAAGTCTGCTCCGTAATGCATGTTGCTCCAGACGGACTCCAATACCGGAAAGATCCTCATCAACGTCCTGCGAAGTCGTTCGCGCTGAACGCCTTCGGACGAGCGGAGCAGAAAATTCTCATATTCCTCGGCTCGCGCTCTCCCATCATCCCGTTCGTTCCTCGCCAAATTACACAGTCGGTCCTTGCTTTGCCGAATCGCGCGATAAATGTCCGGGTGAAGAAGCCGCAGTACCTCCAAAGCGATAAAGTCCGCCGGATCGACCTCGCCTGCCACCGCCGGCCAAGTCACGGCCAGCGAATTCGTGAACCGCGCCACGTCTCGCGGGGTACGCATCTCGGGCGCCACGCCTTCGTAAAATAGATTCATGAACCGGAGTACGCGGTCCTCTGGCAACTCGCCACAGATTGAGCCAATCTGCGCAAGAAGATGCCGATGGACATCGGTGGCCATCGGCTCCGGCAACTCGAATGCCGCCTGGACGATCTTCTCCAGGTAGTGCGGCCCCTCCGAAGGAAAACGCTCACTCACGATCTTCTCGGCGAGTTGTCGGTCGTACACGAGCAGGTACATGACATTCGGCAAACGACCGACAGACTTCACCAGCCGAAAAATCAGCAGGGCCTCGTCTGGGGAGAGCCGATCAATGTCATCAATGACGACCAAGAAGCGTCGAGGCTGCTCAGCGAGCGCTTTCGAAAGTTCCGCATGTAGCTTTTCTACTCCCTCTTCTTGCTGGATCAGCCCACCGAGCCATTCCATGGCGCCGCCGGCCACGCCTCCAACACCGCCAGCGCCTGCAAGGTCTGCCGCACCGCCCAAGACCGCTCCAGCCTTAAGGAGACGTGCCCCGAGCTTTGGAAGCGACTTCTTCAGTTTCTCCCCCAGGGTTGGTGACAAACCTGCATATAGCTCCCGGAAGAAGGCCAACGCAAGCGCCTCTTCACCTCGGAACCACCAGCACGTGAAATCGATAATCGCAATCTCCCCGGCCTGCACTGATCCATCAAGATGGTGACGGATGAGGTTCAAGGCGCTGCTCTTGCCAGAGCCCCAAGGTCCGTTTAATGCGATGACAGACCCTGTCGGGGATTTGATCTTGAGGATGCTTTTCGCCAAGGCCGCGGCAAATGGATCAATCCCGAAGCGGTCTTCCGATGGCACCGATATAGGCTGGTCATTGTGCGAAAAGTCATTCACGGTTGGTACCCGTTTCAGGAAATGTTCTGATCATTGGGCTGCCTTTCAAAGAAGAAGCAATCCGGCAGCATGGCGGGAGCGATGTAGTCAATATCCTTGGCCGATACGCCACAGGCGAAGAAGGAGTCGCGCCAGTGACGGATCACGTCCACGAGCCGATCGATCTCCGCACGCGCCTCTTCCGTAGACAACCCGAAGCGGCCCGCCTGCGACAGCAGGTTGTAGATGCTGGCGGTGCGACCGTAGTTGCCGACGGTCAACGCCAGATCGCGCCGCTCCAAGCTGACGACGGGCGCAGGCACCAGGTCGTAAGCCGGCGACAGCCGCCAGCCTTTCTGCCTGCGCAACATCGCATGATTGCGCGGGTGATCGTCGTTGTTGGTCACGGCAGCGTTGAAGACCATCCGCCTGAACAGTTCGGCACAGTCAACTGCGGGCTTATCGGACCAGCGGCGCAGGTTGTCCGCCAATAGTGGGTAGGACCAGCGTTCCCGGTCCAGATAGCTGTCGCCGCAATCAAGCACGGTCAGCCCACTGACGAGGCCGAAGCGCAGGTAGCCCTTGTCGGTGTAGTCACGGTCAAAGCGCTGCAACATCAGCACGTCACTGTCGCCAACCGTTTGCAGCCGCGCCTGCGTGACGTTCAAGCCGCAGCGGCGCGCAAGGTCAAGCGTTGCGAATTCGATACGCTGTAGATTGCAGCGGTCATCTTTGGCGGGAAACTTACCAAGCCAAAGACATTGCGCATCCTCAATCGTGGCCTTGGGTCGCGCACCCCCCATGCTGGTGCCGGGATCGAGATGTTCGAGCAGGTGCGCGGCCACTGGCTTCCCCGCTTCGATCGCTTGCGTGGCTGCGATCAGATCGGCCAACTGGTGTGTGCGGTTGTACTGGCGCTTGGGCGCGGGCGGTTCCGCCTTCAACCCGAAACTCAAGTAGCCAGCCCCGTCTTGTGGACCGTGCAGCAGATAGTCGATCTCCTGAAGATCGGCGGCACTGCGTTCGAGCTTGTGCTCGATCACGCGCCGTCCCCAGGCATCGGGACCGGCATCCCGCACCGCCCCGGGGATGCCTTTGAGCCGGGTAAACTCAAAGACCTTCTTAGCCAGAGGCAACTGGAACGGATCCAGTGCAATCGCCTTTTGCCGCTGAAGATAGCGGTCGCCATAACGAAAGCGCCCGATCTGCGTGCCGTCGGGCAGCGTCTGCACTCTGAGCAGCGCAGCCGTCACCGTCTCCAGGGTGCCGGGAAGCTGGATATAAATATAAGCTTCGCGCTCAGAAGTCATAGTCGTCGCGCGTTTTCCTGGACTTGCCTGCGCGTGTGGGGCGGCGAGACGCTTCAAGTGCCTTGCCGTGTAGGTCGGCATCGGGATCGGCGACGGCGTCCAGGGCCTTGTCGAGGCCGAGCGCCCACAGGACCGCGATGCAGACGCCGATTGCAGTGCCTGGCCTGCCCTGCTCCAACGCGGTGAGGGTATTGCGGTTGATGCCAGCCTTGGCGGCGAGATCGGCCACCGACCAGCCGCGCCGAATCCGCGCGACCCGGATGCGCTGGCCCAGTTGGGTGATCCTTTGGATCACCTCCATAGGAATCTCGAACTTGCTCATATAACTAGGCATCAAACTATAAAAATGCCTATCATGCTAGGCGAATAGTTCAAATAACGCTAGTCTCCGAGGAAACAACAGCAGGCTTTATATAGGCCAACATTTTGATAGCGTTGGGCAGTCGGAGGAGTAATCGATGACGGGTCATCCGTCGATTCGATACCCCATGGCCGCGTATCCGCGCCGGCGCTTATCCCACATCCGCAGCAGCGCCGGGTGGCCCGTGTCCACGAAATCGATGATCCGCACGTCAGTTTTGCTGGCATGCTCGCGATGCAGTCGGCCAGCGTACTGCTGCAACGTACCCTTCCAGGACACCGGCATCGCCAGCACCAGGGTGTCCAGCGGTGGATGGTCGAACCCTTCACCGACCAGTTTGCCGGTCGCGAGCAGTACACGCGGCGCTTCCGGGGGTAGCGCATCGAGTTGCTCAATCAGTGCCGTTCGCTGCTTCCGTGACATCCGGCCGTGCAGAACAAACAGTTGTGGAATTTCTCCGACCAAAGCCGCCGAAATGGCTTCGAGATGGTCGGTACGCTCGGTTAGCACCAGCACCTTCCGGCCTTGGCTGAAGGCGTGTTCGATTTTCGCGGCGATTGCGGTCGTTCGGCCCTGATCGTTGGCGAGGTGCCGGAACACATCCTGAATTCCGGCTTCGAGCGGCAGGTCGATGCACGCATGCAGCGAATACGGCGCCACCTCCAAATCGTGCGGAGCACCGGCAGGTTTTGCCGCCGTGTGCCGAATCGGTCCACATTGCATAAAGATGATCGGTTGCTGCCCGTCGCGACGGATCGGCGTGGCGGTGAGGCCGAGCACGTATTTCGCCTTGGCGCGTTTCAGAATGGCGTCAAACGACGCCGCGCCGACATGGTGGCATTCGTCCACGATGACGTGACCGTAGTTTTCGACCAGCGGATTCACTTCGCCTTGCCGCGACAAGGACTGCATCACCGCGATATCGATCTTCCCTGTGGGTTTGGCCTTGCCGCCACCGATCGTGCCGATCATGCCTTTGTCGAGGCAAAGAAAAGCCCGCAGACGTTCCTGCCACTGCTTGAGCAGCTCCATGCGGTGCACCAGCACCAGTGTGTTCACACCACGGTTGGCGATCATCGCTGCCGCGGTGACCGTCTTGCCGAAGGCGGTAGGTGCACACAGCACGCCAACGTCATGGCTCAGCATTTCCGCAACCGCCGATTGCTGATCCGGGCGCAGATTGCCCGCAAAAGTGACTTCCAGCGGCTCGCCGCCGTAGCGCTCATCACGCAGCTCGCAGCGGATGCCGTTGTCTCCCAACAACGCTTGCACGGCATCCTGGCAACCGCGCGGCAAGGCAATGTGCTGCGGATAGCTCTCGGCACAGCCGATCACGCGCGGTTTATCCCAAACCGATAGCCGCATCGCCTGCGCCCTGTAGAACTCCGGGTTCTGGAACGCGGCGAGGCGGATTAAGCGGTTCGCCAGCGCCTGTGGCAACTGCGCTTTCTCGAAGTAGACGAGATTGGCCAGCGTCACAGTAAGCGACTCTGGCAGGGAAGGCCCCGACAATTTATTCGCCACCGGCATCGAACGCTGCCATGGCTTTGCCAGCTCTTCTTCGTCGATGAATGTGACATCCAATGGATGCACGCCACCGGTAGCACGCAGAATGGTCGGCTCGATATCTTGCGGCGCCATCGGTTGGATTGCAGCGAGGAACGCCCATTGGTCGTCGAACGGGTGCAGTTCCGTATCGACAAATACGCTGCAACCGTTCTCGCGGGGGATTTTCTGCAACGGCAAGGCGATCAGGTTGCCGAAACCGCCCTTGGGCATCGTGTCCTGATTGGGGAACAGGCGGTCATAGGACGCGAGCTTCAATTGCCGGGTGCGCGAGCAGGTATGACTGATAATGGCCGTGCCCAGGCGGCGGGCATCGCGCGCCTGGGCACGGCCAGCGAAAAATACCCAGACGTGCGCCCCCTTGCCGGACCGTGAAATCTCAAGCGCCGCCGGGACACCGAGTTCGGTGCAAGATTGCATGAAGGAACGGGCATCTTCTTTCCATTCTGCTTCGTCGAAATCGATGGCAAGAAAATAGCAGGTGTCGTCTTCCAGCAGAGGATAAACACCGACGGTATGCTTGCCGGCAAGATGGCCGTACAGGACTGCATCCGATAGCGGGATCAGTAGTCGGCTGCCGCAGTCCCCGCACTTGATGCGCGGCTTCTCGCAAACACCGGCGCGCCATTCGTTGGCGCAGGCCGGCGAGTATCCCGATTTCGCCAAAGTCTTACCTTCCCAACGGATTGGATAGACATCCGTGCGTCCCCGGAACAGCCGGCGAAACAGCGCCACCTTATCATCCGTGGAAAGCCGTGAAGGTTCCGGCGTCGAAGCTAGCGGCACAGGCTCCAGTGGCGCGCGCCATTGAATGCCGTTCGCTTCCAGCAGGGCGATCAAGCGGGCATTTTCCGCCTTCAACTCCAACGATGGATCACGCTCAATCATGGACTCAGTACCCGGCGACCATTGTCCTGGACGATAGATTTCGAATGCCGAAAGGATACGAATTTTCCGCCTGACATCCTATCGATCGCACAGTTCATTTCTTTGTGAAGGACGAATTGAGCGAAATCATCGTCGATATTTGCTGCGCAGCAAATATGAACCGGAACACCACTACGAGCTACATAGCTCGCCGAAACGTTTGGGGTTTTTATGTCGCTCTTGTTTGGTTTTACCGTCTGAAGCCACACAGATACGACGGTATATGCAGACACCGAGATTTCAAGAACAAATCTACCGTCATATTTACCGTCAAATCTTCGCGTTGGATGGCGCGGCCCGCCGACAGATTACAGGCGCGAAGCCTTTCGACATCAATTGCTTACCACCGAAAATCCGCGCATTGACAATGTGGTAGAAGCAATCGCCAGAGTCCATCAAGTCAATGATAATGCTGAACAATTTCTTGCCGCTTCTGATGCCAGTCACTCCCACTCAATTGTTTCCGAGGCAAATAAACCCGCATAAATACAGGACTCCTTCGTAATTATCATTGTGCTTTACCGTCACTTATACCGTCAGAAAACAAACGCTGACGCAGGCATTGGCGATTCACACAGCTTGCATGGCGACCACTCCTCGTCATCATTCGCCAGCTATCGAAAAGTCCAACGACGTGCGTGCAGATCACAACGATCCTATGCAGTCACGCCGATAACGCTGGCAACAGCAACTGAGCTGGTGTGACTCATGCTCACTAGCCATCGACCGATCGAACGCTCTTTTTCAAGCGCCGACAAGCGACGATGCAGCACTACAGCAGGCGCGCCGCTGTTCTTCGACACAGTCTCGACATCGGTGAACGCGACGCCATCGCCCCAGCCAACACCCAGCGCTTTCAACACAGCTTCCTTGATAGCAAGCCGACCGGCAAGCCTTTCAACTTGACGAGCACCGTCGCCAATGTCAGCCAGCTCCGTCGCAGTGAAGTATCGATCCAAGTGCTTACCCGCCGCTAACGTCATCAGACGCGAGCACTCAGCGATGTCCACGGCGTCCACACCGTGCCCTACTATGCATCCAGAAGGTATCATTGATCTTGGCTCGGTCGTGTGCGTTTCAAAGCGGTGCGGCTCGCCGGTGAAGCTGACCGCGTCCATTTCGTGCCTGGTTTGTTAGGCGGGCCAAGATACTTGAGATCCTTTGCATCGAGATCAACAAGAATACGACCTCCGCCAGATTTCAGCACAGCACGCCACACATCGAATCCAAGAAGGATCGCGCGCTGCCACTCCCCCATCGACCGCTCGCGAACTTCAAGAAACGAAGTAACACCCTTGATGGTCCGGAGTAGCTGATAGTCGAGATCGGTCACGCCTTCCAGCCACTTGTGCCCTTTCGCATAATCGAACGCGAGCGCGGCGACGCCTTCGTCGATCACTTGGGCCCGCCCGCCGTCTTGAACCTCATCCACCTGCGGATTGCTCCGCCGCTTGCGTTTGAGGAGCTTTCGAATCACAGGCGACCAGCCCAGCACTGCGACGTAGCCCAGATGGAAAACATCGTGAAACCGATATCCATCGGGGTCATCCGCGTTGTCGGTCAGATCGTCGCCAATCTGTTTGCCATTCATGTGGGCGCGAATCTTCTTCTTGCCCCTGACGACAACCTCGCTCAGCTGAACTTCAAACTGCCGAGGGAATCGCTCGCCCTCCTTGTACTCAGCATCGAAGACGATCAAAGCCGTGTCCTGATTTCCCCAGCGATCCTTAGTTTTCTTCAGGTTGCCTTGCGCGATGTCTTCCAGCTTCAGATCGAACTTGGCAGCGACATTGGCGACGTACCAAAGCAGATCACCAAGTTCTTCTGCGACACGATCTTTGAAAAGCAGATGGGCGCTACCATCTCTCAGATGCTTCTTGTACTCGCTCAACAACTCTCCCGTCTCACCGGCGAGACCCAGGAGCGGCACGACAAGATCGACACTGGCTTGCGCGTTCCTTCGGCCTGGAACACGATTGGTTTTTTGCGCTTCTTTCTGATAGTTGTTCAGGTTCATTGTGACTCCCTCAGTTCCAGACTCGCTTGCAGCGCACGAGGATTCGATGCTTCGTCACGATCAGGCGGCTGCATGGTCGGAGAAGGGTTCGCACTGATCTTGTCGTTGATGCCCCATTTCGGTGGATACCACGGTTGCTCCAGCGGGCCAGTCGGCGAGAACTTCTGTTTGATGCGAGTGCGGCCTGAAATGCCCGACACCTCTGGGTGTGCGACGCGCGCGTACTTGTCCACCTCGCAAAAGAGATTCTGGCAGTCGATCAGCTGCAAGCGACGCCCCCAAAGCGACTGGAATTCAATGCCTAGTCTTTCAAACTCGCGCTCCTGGTTGTCAGCCACAAGGCGAATGAGTTCCGCCTCGTTTAGGCCAGCGCTATCCACAAAGCACTTTCGCAGGCCATCTCGCGCGCCAGGACCCGGAATCACAAACTCCATCTCCGAGAAATCTGTAACTTCGCTGTAGTTGATGTCGGTCACGAACTGATAGGCGAGGAAATCACCGATGGTTGGATAGCTTCGCAGCAGCTCGAAGGCAGGCTGCATCTTTCTCATCTTCGACAGCTTGCCCGCGAGATCATCGGCCATCATCTTTTCGAGTAACCGCAAGTGGTTCTGGTGTTTCGCTACGTGACCGAACGCCGATCCGCCTGGCGGCATGATGTACGCGGCGGAGTAGATGCGCCCCCCCGCGCGCATGGCCTGCCCGAGCAGCCGATCATAGTGTTCAAACTTGTACCCCTTGAACGTGATCGCGCCAAAGGCGTGTTCTAACAATTCCCATGTCTCGATTTTGTTGAACAACTTGAATAACAGTGTCCGAAAAAGTACTTCCGCATCGGACTTCGGCAAGTCGTCACGATAGATCACGCGTCGGATCAGATATTGGCTTACCCGGTCAGCGGCCCGATAAGCGTTCGTAAACTTGTGAGCCGAGATGACACGATCATGCGTCCACGGCTCGGCTTGCTTTGCTAGGCGACGGAAGTACACGCCTTGACGCTCAGCAGCGAAACGCCAGTAGGTGTCAAATACTGAACTCACCTTGATCGGTAGCAGGTGCGAGACACCCTTCTCGATCAATTGTTCGCGTGTGGACTGGCTCTGCGTATCGGGCAGCAATGCGTTGGCAGACCGGCGCTTCACGTTGCCATCTCAACTATTGACTGAGAAGGCTTCGCACTCGTCGCCGTAGTCGGCTGAACGAAGCAAGCCCTGGCGGCCGCCACCAGGGGCACCAGAGCCCGATCGGACTTCGATATACGTTCAAATTTCGCGACGCCGACAATCACATTCATTCTGCTCATCTTCAACTTCATTTCGTGCGCCATGAAGGTTCCCAACTGGGCAATGCCCAGATAGTTGCCATACGCCTTCACAAACAATTGCTGCGTGGCATAGAACGCATTGACCACGAGCCCGGCCTCGGTTGGCTCGAAGCTCACGTGCTGCATGCATGGGAATTGCAATTGCGCATTAGCGACGTGATCCCGTTCAGGGTCGAACACGCTCGCCTGGAACATCGAGCGTCTGACGCCTTCGCGCCCCTCGAACTGCGACAGTATCCATTCAAGCTGATTGCCGTCGCACGGTCCGCGACCGTAGCTCACAAGGCGCTCGAAGTAAAGACCTCGGCGGTTATCTCTCGGGTTCATCGCTTGATACCTGGGGAACGCATCGCGGTAATACTTGAAGAGAGCTGCGCGGTCGCCCTGCGCTACCTGCCAAATGCGTTGAGGGAAGATGGTGAACGCAACGTCCTCAACGGTGCGCATCTTTTTAGCCAACAACAACGTATCAAGCGCTGTACGCACAGCTGGCGTCTCGACAACGCCACCGTCTTCATCGAATCCCGACACGCTCAAGATCAACGGCGAAATCTCCGGACCGGGGTGATCAAGCACATGAAGCACGGCCTTCGCCCAGGCGCGGGATAGATCGAATTCATCCACAAGAACAGGACTGGTAGATTGGGCGCGCTTAGTCATCCGCGGTCTCCTCAAGGTGGCGGAAGTGCGCGAGGCCAACGTACTGGCGGCGAGCAATCCTGACGTAGGTCGCCCACGACGAGCCTGGAATCACCACTCTCGTAATGCCGACCTTCATGGCTCGCAATAGTCGGCCGCCTGCGAGATCGCGCTCTGGCATCAACATCGCGGTATCGACAACGACTCCAGAGGGAAGCAGTAGCAACGCGCCCTGCTCCATGTCGAGGGTCGGGGAGTTCCAATGCTGATCCGCAATCGTCAACGGTTCAGAAACCACCTGCCCAAGCAACTCGGTCCTGATCATCTTTGGAGTGATCCGTCCAAGCTGCGCCCTCTGGACTGGAGAAATCATGCCAATCCCATAGGCCAAGTGGTTCACCAGCGTCGCCTGCCCCACACCGAAATTGCAGGCGATCGCATACATGTCGAGTGCCGACGCCTTGTTAGGATCAAGGCCGCGCTTCACAAATGCCTCGCGCAATCCCAGCGTCGGCATCAGTATGAAGGCCGCGAATGCATCGGCCAGAATTTCGTTCGAAGGACGATTAGCGCTCTGGGCATGATCATCGCGAAGTTCATCGATCGTGGAGCCATGACCGAAAACGTGATGGCCCAATTCGTGCGCACATGTGAACGTGCGCCTGGCAAGTGGCCTTAGAGCCGAGACATGGATGCGGGGTTTCGGCTGACGGTCATACATGCCTTCCATGTTGATATCGTTGAAGCGCACGTTGACATTGTGCGCCTCGCATAGGCCGTAGATGCACGCGGGGCTCTGGAGATCGAGTCCGGCTTTGGTACGCGTGACGATCGACGCCTGCATGCCTTGCATGACAAGCGCCTTCTGCGTAGCGAACGAGGAGGATGCCAAGGGTCGGGCACTCATTTGCGCGCGCCTCCGTCATCGTCCGTTTCCGTATCTGAGTTGCGCATGGACGCGAGCAGCCTCAAGAGTCTGTCAAGGTCATCTGGCTTGAGCTTGCCCAGTTCGCGCGCGGCAAGTTGCAGACGTGGGTCATCGGCTTCGAGTTGTTCGGTCGACTCGCCCAATAGCCACGACACCGTGACATCGTAGGTCTCCGCGAACTTCGTCAGCTCTTCAGCAGAGACGCGGCGATTGCCTGCCTCGATCTCCGAAATCGTCGGCCGATGCATGGCTAGTAGTTTGGCCACCTGACCCTGCGACAGGCCGGCCACCTTCCTCGCCTCTCGCAGGCGCGTCGCAATCGCTCCGCGTATCGATTCCTGTATTTCAGTCATTGCGCATTCACTTTCTGGGCTGGAGCCGATGGTTGCGTTTCAGCCAATGCGACCACGATTGCCACGGCTTCATCGACCGTGAGCGCGATGGTGGTCTTCTCGCGCCGAAATATGTTTACGTCGTTGGCGATCGTGATGCCGAGCTTCACGCCGAGTATTCCGATCGCAACCGGCCAAATCTTGCTGTCGAACTTGGGCAGCTCTTCGATGGGTTTGGTGGTCCCGATGATCGCCGGGCATTCCAAGCCACTCGCTGTCTGAATGTTCTGCAAGACCTCCGCCAGGGCAGCTCTAACCGCGTTTGCGTCCATTGGATTCTCCAAATCAACCATTACGATCGGTAAGATAATCTTACCACATCAACCGCAGGCCACAAGCTATCTCCGTCAAATTGTTTCGGATCGAGCCACGGCACGTCGTCAGGCGAGCTTTTACGGCTTGAGCATTGTCAGAAATAGTGATATATTTCTATCATTTTGGAGCTATCGCCATGCAAACTCTCGCCAAACAAGTCCTTGAGCACGCCGCCGGATTGCCGGAGGGCACCCCTTTGGTCGCCAAAGAACTGCTGCACCTTGGTAGCCGCGCTGCCGTGGATCAAGTGTTGTCCCGCTTGGTGCAGCGCGGCACCCTGCTGCGCGCTGGCCGCGGTATCTACGTCCTGCCCGTCGAGAGCCGCTTTGGCACCCGTGCACCATCGGCCGTCAAGATGGTCGAGGGCCTGGCGAACCAGCGTGGGGAAACCATCGTGTCGCACGGCGCTGCCGCCGCCAACGCATTGGGCTTGACCACGCAGGTGCCGATGCGTGCGGTCTATCTCACGTCCGGCCCCAGTCGTCGCTTGAAACTGGGCGCGCAGATGATCGAGTTCCGACACGCGCCGATCTGGCAACTGATCTTCCCGGGGCGGCCCGCAGGCGAAGTGGTGCGGGCACTGGCCTGGCTGGGTCCGAAAAAGGCCGGGGAAGCGATCCGGAAGCTGCGCGCCAAGCTGCCGCCATCGGCGCTGAAAGAAGTCGTGTCGGCGCGGTCGCGCCTGCCAACGTGGATGGCCCAAGAGGTCAGCGCCCTGGTGACCCATGGCTGAGTTCTTCCAGCTCTCCACCGCCGAACGCTTGGAGGTGCTCGACTTGGCAGCCGACACCTCCGGGCGCCTGCCCCACCTGCTGGAGAAAGACATCTGGGTGGTCTGGTCGCTGCAGCACCTCTTTGCCGGCCCCTACGCTGATCACTTGGTATTCAAGGGCGGCACATCCTTGTCGAAGGCTTATGGCGTCATCCGGCGCTTCTCCGAAGACGTGGATCTGACCTACGACATCCGTGCCATCGCCGGCGATCTGGTGGGCGATGCGGATGCCCCGCTGCCGGCCAGCAAGAGCCAGGAGAAGAAGTGGAGCAAGGAGATTCGTGCGCGCCTATCGGACTGGGTCGGCACCGAGATCGTGCCACGGCTCAAGCACGACCTTGAGCAATATGGCCTACCGGCAACCGTGCGGGCCGAGGGCGACAAAGTGTTCATCGACTATGCACCGCTGGCCACCGGCACCGGCTATGTCGCGCCCGCCGTCATGTTGGAGTTCGGTGCCCGCTCGACCGGCGAGCCCAGCGAACCACGCGCTATCCACTGCGATGCGGCCGCGTATCTGCAGGGGGTGGAGTTTCCCACCGCCACACCGCAGGTCATGCGAGCCGAGCGCACCTTCTGGGAGAAAGCCACGGCGATTCACGTTTTCTGTGCGCAAGGCGAGTTTCGAGGTGGTGACCGCTTCGCGCGTCACTGGCACGACGTGACGCGACTGGATGCCGCCGGCTTCGCCGATGCGGCCATCGCGGACAAAGCCTTGGCTCGAGCGGTGGCCGAACACAAGAGCGTGTTCTTTGCAGAAAAGAACACGCATGGCAATGTCATCGACTATCACGCTGCCGTCGCCGGTGGGCTCCAGCTTGTACCTGATGACGACGCGTTGGCTAAATTGGCCGCCGACTATCAGCACATGGTCGATGACGGTTTGTTTCTCGATGACGCCGAACCTTTCGACGCTCTGCTGGAGCTATGCCGAGCAATTCAGAAGAAGGCCAATGCAAAGCGAGCATAGGAATAACATTTAATTGATGAAATGAAAATTTTCTGCCGGACGCATTGTTCGGTTGAAAACCATAAAGGGGGACCCTATGGATGAAGCCATCGTGGTGTTTTCACGCAAAGGGCTTTTTAAAACGCCGATCAAAGCGCGCGATATTCGCAGTCGTGAGCAGGCGCGCAAACTGTGGCCCTTGGTTGCGCCCGACGGCACGCGCCACATGGTGACTTGGGTCAGCCCCTCCTTTGAAGACAATCAACTGCGCCGACGCTCCCATTTCCGGCTCATGCCGAATGCGCGCGCTCCCGATCTCAAGCAGCGCTTTGAAGAAGAGGAGTCCGAGCGCCAGCGCCTTGTCCAGGAAAGCACGGAGCATCGTCGCGCCAAAGATATGATCGCTGCCGAACTCCACCGACGCCTGCAAGCCGGACTCGGCATGCCGTGGTGGTTCAAAGACGATGATGCGTCGGACTACCCACTGGAAGGCAATCTCCTGCTCGGCGCCGATGACGTCGTCACTGAACACCCGCTTTCAACACCCTTCGGCAGCACTTTTCGCCTCGACGTCGCGGTACTCGGCCCGCCGGTCGAGAAAACCGCGATAACTCTCGGCGGCGTGGAGATCGAGTTGGGGCATACCTTCGACGGCCGCAAGGCGCTGATCGGGAAATCGCTCGGCTTCCCCCTCATCTCCATCGACATCAGCGAAATGTCGCTGGCGGACATTACCCCCGAGTGGGCGCAAGGCGCCCTGGCGGCCACCACGCGCAGCCATGAACAGGGGCGACGCCAGACCTACATCTATCTGCACGACCTGCTCTACCCGCTCTATGCGCAGATACCCGACTTCATTGATCCGGAACGGCGCCATCAATACATCGTGTTCGCCGACGACGTCACGTTGCGGCAACTGGTGAAATGGTTCAACCGCTTGAGCAAGACGCTCGGATACCCCAACGGGGCCGTCGCTGTTTCGGTGGTTAACGGCAAGAGCGAACAGTCCCGGCTCGTGCTCGAACGGGCTGGCGAGATACTCGGGTCGGAGTGGCAACTGTTCAACGAGCATCAATGCCTGCGCCTGACCATACCGCGCCCGACAGGACCGGCTGACCTGCAAGGCCATCGCTTCCACATGACGATGGCGCGCGTGCTGCTTTCACACGCCAATGCGTTGGTCGGCTACAAGTATTCAAACGGCATCGACAACAATGATCCAGAGGACGATGTCTGGATACATCGTCACTGGGTGAAGGAGCAAGGGCTTCATACCACCCACCGGGTATTGCCCAAGCGCCTGGCCGAACCCGTCAATCGCCTCATGCAAGTGGTTGGTGATTTGCAGCAGCTCAGACACATGGAAACCGCCCTGCCCGGCCGGGTCGCGTAGCTCTACACACAACAACGAGACACTGGAGCGCGCGATGTATTTGTCAGAACTCAAGATAAAGAATTTCCGCCAGTTCGGAGCGGGCGAGCCCGTCTTCTCGGTGCAATTCCACGAGGGTGTGACCGCACTCGTCGGCGAAAACGACGCGGGGAAAACCGCCGTCATCGACGCCATCCGGCATGTCTTGTTGACCCGCGACATGGAATTCATGCGGCTGCAGGTCGAAGACTTTCATATTCAGGCGAATGGACAGCAAGTCGCCGAAATCACGATCTGCTGCAAATTGTCTGGCCTGACCACGCCGGAGAAAGGTGCGTTTGCCGAGTACCTAACCTACGAGGGTCTGGACGTTGCGCTGTATGTGCATTGGTTCGCGCGCCGACTAAGCGAAATGCCAGGCAGTCGCCGCTGGGTGGACATTGCGGTGCGCAGCGGCCCCGACGGCAGCGGCCCGGCGTTGGATGCGACCGTTCGCCAACTGCTGGCCACGGCGTACCTGCGTCCGTTGCGCGACGCCGAGCGCGAGATGTCGCCGGGGCGCGGCTCGCGCTTGTCGCAGATTCTCAACAACTTTCCCGATATGAGGAAAGGTGCGCCGTTCAACAAAGTGGCACCGCCGGTAGACGCGGTACAAGCGGCGCAACTGAGCTTGGCGGGGCTGTCCGATTACTTGCGCCATCTGGTAGACCAGCACGACGGCGTCGGCGGCGCGCAAGATGCCATCAACACCGACTATCTCGCCCACCTGTCACTATCCGGGGAAAACCTGCACGGCCGTATCAGCTTCGCCGAAGGCGGCAGTGAGGCAGCGCGCCTACGCCAGATTTTGGAGCGCTTGGAACTTGATCTGCTGGAGGGGCCCGATGGAAAATCCCGCGGCAACTACGGACTGGGCTCGAATAATCTGCTGTTCATGGCTTGTGAGCTGCTGTTGCTCGGCAAGGAGCCCGATGGCTTGCCGTTGCTGCTGATTGAAGAGCCGGAGGCACATCTTCACCCGCAACGGCAGTTGCGTCTGATGGAATTTCTTGAGACGGCCGCGCAGCCCGCGGCAGACCCAACGCGGCGCCCCGTTCAGGTCATCGTCACCACTCACAGCCCCAACTTGACATCGAAGATTCCGCTGAAGAACCTGGTGTTGCTGCACCAGCAGCGCGCGTTCTCCTTGGCCGAAGGTGAAACAAATCTGAGCGAGGGAGACTATCGGTTCCTGCAGCGATTTCTCGACGTCACCAAAGCGAATCTCTTCTTCGCGCGAGGCCTGATCGTGGTTGAGGGTGATGGCGAGTCCATCCTTCTCCCGACGCTCGCCCGGTTGCTGGGACGAGACTTGACCGAACACGGGGTATCCGTCGTCAATGTCGGCGGCACGGGCTTGCGTCGATACGCCCGCATTCTTCAACGCCGCGATGCCACCAAGGGTCTGCTCGCGATTCCGACGGCCTGCCTGGCCGATATGGATGTCATGCCCGACTGCGCGCCGGTCATTCTGGATCTAGTAGTGGACGATGCCGACCCCAAGTGGGCCAGTCCGCGGCGCAAGTGGAGCGTCAAGAAAGAGTTTGGCGCCAATGCCGCAGAGCAACTTGTCAGATTGGCCGCAAAACGTACCAAACTCAGCGTAGGAGATGCGCAGAACGTCAAGACCTTTGTCGCTGATGAATGGACCTTGGAATACGACCTGGCATTCGCTGGCCTCGCCGAAGAGGTCTACATCGCGGCCGTTCTCGCTGCCAACGATGATCCTCTCAACGACGCCAAAAAAACACGCGCTGCGGTGGAGGTCGATGCGAAAGCGGGCTATACGGCGCTCGTCGCCATGGCGGCCGGCAGTCGCGACGTACTGTGTTCCCATGTCTATGAGATGTTCTCAAGCAAGCGCGCGTCCAAGGCCATCGCTGCGCAATACCTCGCGGAGTTGTTAACCGAGAAAAAGACCAAGGGCGAAATCGATGATGCGTGGCTGTCGGCTCACCTGCCAAGCTACCTCAAGAATGCGATTTTCTTTGCAACCACGCCGATTTCACCGGTCGCCGCTGAGGCGCCGGCATGACGGAGCCTCAGAACCTGATCGACCCCGTCACCGACGACGACATTGACTGGGTCTGCCAGTTGATGAAACTGGACCCGCTCGACGCATCGCGGCGGGACTTCCTGAAGTCCCTCACGACGGTGGACGTGTCGGCATGTCCTGGCAGTGGCAAGACCACGCTCGTCGTCGCCAAGCTGGCCATCTTCGCTCGTAAATGGAAGGCCAACACACGCGGCATCTGCGTCCTCTCGCACACCAATGTTGCTCGCGAAGAAATCGAGCACCGCCTGGGCAACACCGATGTGGGCCAGCGCTTGCTCAGTTATCCGCATTTCATCGATACGATCCATAGCTTCGTCAACCGCTTTCTCGCCACCCCCTGGTTACTTTCGGCGGGATACCATGTCACAGTGATCGACAACGATCTCACCACAGGGGTGCGCCGGCGCCACCTAGGCGAGAAAGACTATTGGCGACTTAGCAAGTATCTCGAAAACAAGCATGAAAGTTTCGACGGCCTGCGCCTCGGCACGGCAAACTTTGCGGCCCCTTTGGCCGATGGCGCGTTTCCCGGTGGCCCTCACACGGAGATGTATCAGCTCGCCGCATCCGCCCTGCGGCATGCCGCCGAACAAGGCTACTTCTGCTACGACGAAATCTTCGTGCTTGGTGAAGCCCTGCTCGCGCAACAGCCCGCGCTCCCGTCTATTCTCCTGCAACGCTTTCCGTTCGTCTTGGTCGATGAAATGCAGGACACGTCTGAGCAGCAGAACAACTTCTTGCGCCGCCTCTTTCCGCGCGACTCGAATGCTGTGTGCATCCAGCGCATCGGTGATCCTAATCAGGCCATTTTTGAGGGCGGCATCCGGCCGGTCGCGGATGCGTTCCCCGACACAGCTCGCTGTGTCGGCATTGCCGACAGCTTCCGATTCGATGCCACCATCGCGGCGCTCGCTACACCTTTTGCGTACCTGCCGGTGCTGCCCGCCGGCTTGAACGGCGTCCGAGACACCGAGGTGCCTGGCCAGGGCTTGCCACACACGATCTTCGTCTTTCCTGACAACGATGCCTCCGCGGTCCTGGACGCTTTCGGCCGCCACGTACTCGCCACCTTGCCGCCGACACTGATCGGAACCTCCGCGATCACAGCGATCGGTGCGGTTCACAAGCCTTTCGAGGATGTGGGCCCGGACCATCATCACTATCCCAAAACCGTCGCGCACTACTGGGCAGGCTATCAGTCAAGCGCAAGCAAGCAGTCCTATCGTCCCAGGACGCTCGCAGAATACATTCTTGCGGCGCAGGCCCTGGCGCAGAGCGGTGGCCCGCTCCACCAATGCGTGGACAGCGTTGCTTTCGGCATTGCTCATCTCGCTAACCTACTGGCCGGCACGGCACATCTCAAGGCACACAGTCGCCAGCACCTGCAGATCGAGCGCAGACTCAGTGATGCCGACGAGGCCAAAGCCATCTATCGAAGCATATTGACGCGCTTCCTGATTGACCGGGACGCACTCACGCGCGATCTCTGGATCGCGCTGTGTCCAAACCTGAAACTGCTGGCCGCAACCTTGAGCTGCGGCGACGCGGACTCGCCCGCTGGCAATGATTTTCTGACTTGGCGCGACACCGTCAATCAGCCTCAGCCCGCGGTTCAAGATCAGGTACAAGCCGCAGCACTGAACACCTATCGATGCAGCGATGGTGGTGCCAGCGTTGATATCCGGCTCGGTTCAATTCACGCGGCGAAGGGGCAAACACATCTAGCGACGCTAGTCCTCGAAACCTTCAACAAATCCCACTTCCTGCACAGCCTGATGCCCTGGCTCGTGGGCAAACATCAGAATGGCACGAAATGCACCAACGACAAGGCAGCTCAACGTTTGCTACAAATCTATGTGGCCATGACACGGCCAACGCATCTGCTCTGCTTGGCGCTGCGCAGCGGGTCGCTTGGAGTCGGTGACGCGTACAAATCGAACCAGGAAAAATTGATCGCACGCGGCTGGCGCATCCAGCACCTCTCGCCACCGGCCGCTGCGGGAGGTGACTGAGATGCCCGACAAGTTCGTTCCCCCATCCTGGCTCGCAACATTAAGACAACACGTCGAGTCCAAGCCCTGCGTGTTGCTTCGGCTCGACGAAAGCGACAGCAGCAACCTCACCGAGTCGCGCCGGGGCTTCAACGAGTTCACATTGGCACGGCCGCATGGGCTTCTATCGGACATCAAGACGCCGACCGCGTGTGTGATCTTCGGCTCGCCGCCGGAATGGATGCACCCTGAGGAGGCGAATCCTCATGCCTACCTGGGAATCGTCAGTTCGCGGAGCCCCATCACAACCCTCGACACGCGAATCAAGATCAAGCGCGCGGTTCGTATTGAACCGGCAACGGAAGACGGCCTCGTGACTTTGCTCGGAACGGGACCGCAGGCGAGCTTGTTGCGCAAGAAACTGGAGTCGACCGCGCCCGTCATCGTGCTGTCGCCCAAGCTCAGCAGCGCGCTGATCGAATCGATGGCCGCCATCCCGGCCAACCAGGGGCCGATGCGGGCCGTCGCCGAGTCGCTTCACGTCCCCCAGCGCTACACCAATTTGTCCGCCGTGCAGGAGGATGCGGTACAGACCGCGCTGAAGGCCTTTGGCTTGACCGCGAATGACCGTGCCGAACAGGTCGAGCTTATTGACGGGCGTGCGACGGCGCTGGCACGGCTACCGATGATGGAAGACGCTGTGGACGAGCGGCCATCGCCAAGTGGCGACCAAGCCTTGCGGCAGGTTCGAACGCCGTTGATCGAAGACTCGGCGATTGAGAAGGATGCTCGATCCGTACCCGGCTACACGTTGACCTCAAGCGATCTCACCGGCCGAGCCCTTTTCAAGAAAGGACATGAAAAACTCGAAGTGTTCACCGCCAATCGTCATGACTTGGAGCATGTCTTCGGCGTTGATCTGATTTACGTGAATCTGACGAAGAAGAATATCGTCATGGTGCAGTACAAGATGTTGGAGCCCAATCGACGCATTGGCGAAGCGACCGATTGGCTGTACCGGCCGGAATCCAACATGGCGAAAGAGATAGCGCGAATGAAGCGTTTTTCCAAGCAGCATGCACCTGGGCCGTTGGAATACCGCCTCAACCCGCAAGTGTTCTACCTGAAATTCGTAAAGCGCGATGGTGCATTGAGCGGCGGCGGCATAGTCACGCCGATCGATCACTACGAACGCCTGCTCACAGATCCAGCTTGCAAAGGGCCGCGCAACGCGGTGCGAATCAGCTATGAATCCTTGGGCGGTCGGTACATGCGCCAAGGAGCCTTTCTCGACCTTATCCAGTCGGGATACATTGGCGCGCACGCAGCGACGACCGACTACCTCAGCACCTTGGTACAAGCTGTGCTGGACGGAAACCGCGCGGTCATTGCGGCCGTTCAATCTTCGCTCGACGCTGGCGAGTGATACGGGCTTCGCATGACGATGACCTCTGCTCCGCCAGCACTCATCGAAGCCATCGCAGGACTGTGGCGTCTGCCACCCCCCGGTCCGGAGAATTTGTTCGCCGCTCAGGTGTTCATCCATCTGCGCCAAACCTGTGAGCAACTTTACCCGACCGGCAGCTCCAAGGATGCTCTGAGCTTCGCGCTGCACCATGCGTTACGCGCCTTCGGGCTCCCCTGCGGCCTTCCATCCGACAAACAACACTTGGCACTCTCAACAGAAGATGCGGCGTATCGGCTGGACCAAGCGTTCCGCAATACCCAAACTTCGCGCATCCATCTCTGCCCGCTCGACTGCGCTGACACGCTGTCGCCTTTGGCCTTTGGCCCGGCCAGCGTGCGGACTTTCACAGCATCCGAACTGGAAGCATTGGTGAACCTCCCGCAATTACAACGCAAATACCCTTCCTGGAAGATGGATAGTCAACGCCTCGCTTCATTCACTTGGCTGATTGTGAAAGAGGAGACAAGGCTTATTGGAGAACCAGGCCAGCGGGCTGTGCCGGTGTTGTACGAAAGCCTTGATCGGGATTTCGGTGCTATCGAACCTCATCAGCAGCGCTTCCCGCCTGCTGTCGAAGTAGCCCTGTTCACACTACTGCTCGCCCCTTGGGAGCAATGGGTCCAATACACCGACATTGACTGGCGCCCCTTCCGCACGCCATGGGTATATACGACGGACAACGACGTGTTCCCTCACCGCCCAGCGCCACCATCGTCGGAAACCCTCAGTTGGGAGCCTTGCATCTACGTTGACAAGTACGGAGAGGAAGTGGAGTCGGAACGACCCGTCTATTTGCCGCTTTCCGACGCGGCGGCAGATGCTGTTTTATGGGTGAATGACGCGGCCTGGGCTGAAGTGCTCGGTGCCGAACAGGCGCTGATCTTCGGGAGGCCGGTCGCACACTTCCTGATCCGCGCATTTCTGTCCAGCGGTATCGACGAGTTTCTCGCGCACATCACGGTGATCGAGGCTGGCCTCGGGACCAAAATCGATCACGATGCGAAAAACCGCCTCAAACTCAACGGCAATAATCAGGGTGCGGCGTTCCGCGTTGCAACTCGGCTTTCTGCCTTGCTTGGCGACAAGGCGCATTCCACGGATTTTCGGCGTCTGTTTGATGCACGCAGCGAATTTCTCCACGGGCGCACCATGCGTTCCATTGCAAGCTCCGACAGAGTGCTGGCTCGTAAGCTTGCCAGACAAGTGGCGAGAGAACTGGTGAAGATGGCAACGTGCGAGCCGACGTTACCACGCGAGGTTTTCTTGCAGCGATTGTTGGATGCTGGCCTGAACCTATAGACAGCCGAGAGGTCCGCCAAGCGTGGTGTGCGCACCGTCTACTGTATCAAACTGCGCTGGACCCTCACTTCGGGTGACGTCATGCAAGGTTCCTGATTAGTCTTTCATCGAATTCATTCGAGCGTGCCGGCGCGCTTGGCGCCGTCGGGCTCGCGGGCGGTGCCCCGCGCCTCGTGCCGAGTCACGGCCATGCGGCTTTGATCCCTGACGCCTCCGGCCCTTTGTGCCTGCGCGCGCCGCTTGCCGTTGAGGCAGAGGAGTGTGCGGAGGAGCGGCCTTGCTGTTCCCTTCAACGTACCACGCCGTTCTCGCCGTCAAGGGCTGCGCGTGCCTGGCACGCTGGCGTCCATGCGGCCGTCTGCGACCCCTGACTGCTGCGCTGCGCCGTGTTCCTCCGGTTCCGGGCAATTCCGCCCGATTCGGACAGGAGCACGATCATGTCACAACTTTCTCTTTCCCTCGATTCTTCCCTTCTCGTTCGCGATGTCGCGGGCGACTACCGTCCGGCCAACGCCGACGAGGTGTTGCAGGCGGCGCGGCGTGTGCTGGCCGGGCAAATGCGCGGCTGCGAAGCGCTGACCTCGCCGCAGGTGGTGCGCGACTTCCTGCGGGTCAAGCTGGGAACGCTGGAACACGAGGTGTTCGGCGTCATCCACCTGGATGCGCAGAACCGCGTCATCGACTACGTCGAGATGTTTCGCGGCACGGTGAGCCAGACATCGGTGTATCCGCGCGAGGTGGTCAAGGAGGCGTTGGCCAGGAACAGCGCTGCGCTGCTGCTGGTGCACAACCACCCATCGGGTGCAGCCGAGCCCTCGCGGGCCGACGAAATGCTGACGCAGACGCTCAAGTCGGCGCTGGCGTTGGTGGACGTGCGGGTGCTGGATCACCTGATCGTCGCCGGTAGCGCCATTTTGAGTTTTGCCGAACGCGGGATGCTGTAGCCCGAGGGGGCTTTGCCCCCTTTTTTGCTGTGTCCTTGGTTTGGCGAAAAAGCAGCGCGCTGCGCTTGCCTCCAGGGGTCGGCTGACGCCCACCCCGCCGCGCAAGTTTGGCGCCCCGCAAGACCGCCGAACAGGCTGCGCCTGATCGGCCTGCGCACATTACCGTTTTCGCGCTGCGCGCTTCGGTCACTTCCATCAAGGCGTGCCTCCGGCACGCAATGGCGCTCGCCGCGCGGCGTTGGTCCGGCGCATTTCTGGCCGTAGGCCGGTCATCCGTCTTTCCCGCTCCTTCATCACCAATCCCGCGACCGTAGCCAGCGGTGCCTGTCCGTCAAGGCGCGCAGGGCCGTGTCCTCGCTGCGCTGCGGGCCGCACCACCCTGCGCTTTCCTCCTTGACCGCCAGACCCTCGCTGGCCCGGTTGTTCGCGGGCGATGAACTCAGGAAAGACGGCGGCAACGGCGACCAGCCCAGGTCACTGCGCCGAACCCACCGAAGCCAACACCGGGCTCCGAATCTTGGAATCCGGTCAGCTTTGAAACCACAACCTGTAACCACTGGAGAAATAGCATGCAACTCAGTTCCCGTTTCGCAAACGCTACACCCATCTTACGTGCCGACCATCCGCTATCGGATGATCAGATTCGCAGCGTGGCCCCTTCCATCTTCGCGGAGGAAAAGCATCAGAGCCGATCCGACCGCTACACCTATATCCCGACCGGCGAGGTATTGAGTGCCCTGCGCAAGGAAGGCTTCCTGCCGTTCATGGTTTGCCAGACGCGCGTACGCGATACCGGCAAGCGCGAACACACCAAGCACATGCTGCGGCTACGCCACGCAGCGCAGATCAATGGCGCGGAGGCCAACGAAATCATTCTTCTTAACTCGCACGACGGCACCAGCAGTTATCAGATGCTGGCGGGAATGTTCCGTTTCGTTTGCAGCAATGGGCTGGTGTGCGGCGACACCGTGGCCGACCTGCGCATCCCGCACAAGGGCGACGTGATCGGCCAGGTGATCGAAGGTGCCTACGATGTGCTGGATGGGTTCGATCTGGTGCGCGAACGTCAGGAAGGGTTGCGCGCCATCACGCTGGACCACGGCGAATCAGAGGTATTTGCCCGCGCCGCGTTGTCGCTGAAATACGATGACCCGGTCAAGCCCGCACCCATCACGGAAACACAATTGCTGCAGCCTCGACGCCGGGACGACGACCGGCCCGACCTGTGGAGCACGTTCAACCGCGTGCAGGAAAATCTGGTGCAGGGTGGACTGTCCGCACGCATGGCCAACGGACGCAGGAACCGCACCCGCGCCATCCAGGGCATAGACCAGAACGTCAAGGTCAACCGGGCGCTGTGGATACTGGCCGAAGAGATGAAGCGGCTCAAAGGCTGACATCCGAGGGGGCTTTGCCCCCTCACTTCTACGCAACGCAACGGCGGAGGCATCCAACGCCGCCGCGCCGCCCGGCCTTGTCAGCCCGGGCGGCGTAGTGACAGTCGGAAACCGACTGCCCGATGGTGAAATGGCTTTCGCCATCTCTGTTTTTGTTCATCCGTCCAATGAGTTCGCCATGCTTTTGATTGGGCAATACGACGATCCCGTACAAATTTTCCTGGCGTCTCCCGGCCGCGCCGGGTTGTGCAATCACGCGCCTTACCCGATGCTGGCGGGCAAACTGCCATAAACGACGGCGGCTCACCGATAAGCCGTCCACCGTGCCGAGACCTAGCCACGCCGCGATCGATCAAGCCCGCGCCAATGCGCGAGTGGGGTTCATCCTGGATGATTCGGAACTGACCTTGACGATGAATGGGTGCGTGCCGGCGACGCTTCTGTGCAGGGATGCCTGAGCCATGCTGCCTTTCGGTGAGGATCACACCCAACGGCGGCCTTGGCTTGTCGTGAATCCTGGCGAGGCACCGGCTGCGCCTCGGGCTTCATGGCTGCAACCTTCCGGCTCAACAAATTTCCCCGGCACTGCGTGCCTTCCTCGCGCAACAAATTTCTTGCTCCTCCCGGTCCTCCACTGCGTTACGGCCGCTGCGCGATGCAGCCCGCCCGTACCTCGCCCTTCGGATCACCGACAAGGCCGCGATGGGCGCGACCTTGCACCACCAAAAGGAGATT
>VFQO010000753.1_pt1 | contig 30762 bp, 32 predicted proteins | sample 3512331 | NCBI WGS metagenome assembly VFQO01 (sample SAMN10412371, study PRJNA504923) | tailings metagenome | isolation source: Replicate 3 from Balatoc abandoned mine | place: Philippines: Itogon, Benguet | collected 2017-08-28 | reverse complement strand
GCCATTAATTGAGATATATGGCTACGTCGGGAATTATGGGTACAGATAAATGTAAGCTGTACTTTCTGCTGGGCTTTATTCTTCGTTCTTATGTAAGTACTGATTTCTTCCAAAGCAAACTTTCTTTCTACAGGTATTTCACTGAAATTTAGTGTGGCTTTATCAAAGTACAATTGTAAGTCAGGGAATAATGTTTGCTTTTGAGTTGCTGTCATAATTAATCAGTGACTATATAATTAATAATAAAAATCAGTTGTACCATTTTTTCCTAAACCAGAATGCCAGATTAACCAATGCAATTAATGCAGGCACTTCAACAAGCGGACCAACAACCCCAGCAAATGCCTGCCCGCTGTTAATTCCAAAAACACCGATGGCCACCGCAATGGCCAGTTCAAAATTATTCCCTGTTGCTGTGAATGCAATTGAAGTATTTCTAGAATAATCAGCCCCTAAGCTTTTGCCAATTAAAAAGCTAATAAAAAACATTAGTATAAAATAGACAACTAATGGAATGGCAATCAGTAAAACATCCATCGGAATTTGCACAATTAATTGCCCCTTTAAACTGAACATAAGAACAATGGTAAACAATAAAGCAATTAACGTAACAGGAGAAATAAATGGAATAAATTGATTGTTAAACCAATCCAATCCCTTCCATTTAATTAATGCAAACCTGCTGATTACTCCTGCAACAAAAGGAATACCCAAATAAATACCAACCGATTGAGCAATTTCACCAATCGTGATATTTATGTCCAATCCTTTGACACCAAAATAAGGTGGAAGAAATGTAATGAATAAATAGGCATAGAAGCTATAAAAGAATACCTGAAAAATACTATTGAGTGCAACCAGACCAGCTGCATACTCTCTGTTACCTTCGGCTAAGTCATTCCATACAACTACCATTGCAATACATCTAGCTAACCCAATTAAAATCAACCCAATCATATATTCTGGATAGCTCCTTAAGAATATAATTGATAAAACAAACATCAGGATAGGACCAATAATCCAATTCAGCAATAATGAAAGACTCAATACCTTAATATTACTAAAGACTTCTCCAATTTTACCATAATTCACTTTTACTAAAGGTGGATACATCATTAATATTAAACCTATTGCCAAAGGAATATTTGTTGTTCCACTTGAAAGAGATTCAAAGTAATTGGGAACAGATGGCACAAAATATCCAAAGCTCACGCCAACGAGCATAGCTAAGAAAATCCATACGGTTAGATATCGATCTAGAAAAGAAAGTCTCTTCCGATTAGCTGCAGGTGCACAATTTTCCATTGGAGAAATATTAAACGGTTAGCAACAGCCTCCACCTGGGGTACAACAACTGGTATTAGTTACTGCCTGAATACCTGTTACATCTTCAATAATTAGCCCCTTGGGTTTCTCTGCATAAACTGTTACACTAAAAATACCCGACCCTCCATTATTAAATGCTGCTATTTCTGCCTCGGTCAAATAATTTTTCAATATATCATTCGGAATAATTATTGGTTTTTCTTTTTGTACGATGATATTTTCAAAGTGATTCAGTTGAATCAATTCTAGGTACACATCTTTCTGTATAGCACCTGCTACACAACCTGCATACATTTCAGCATCTTTTTTTAAAGCTTCGGGAAGCTGCCCAACGATAACCACATCAGAAATACTAAAATGTCCACCTAGCTTTAAAACGCGATAAATTTCTTTGAACACTCCATCTTTATTCGGTACTAAATTCAACACACAATTACTTACTACTACATCTGCTGAATTTCCGCCCAATGGCATATGCTCTATATCACCTTCGCGGAATTCCACATTATTAAATCCTAAGGCATCGGCATTATTTCTTGCTTTCTGAATCATAGCAGGGGTAAAATCAATTCCAATCACTTTCCCTTTTTCTCCTGTTTGTGCCCTTGCAACAAAACAATCATTGCCTGCTCCGCTTCCCAGATCTACTACCACGTCGCCTGGCTTAATTTGAGCGTATTGTGTCGGAAGTCCACAGCCCAAACCTAGGTCTGCATTTTCATTATAACCTTCCATGGTAGTATAATCATCACTCATGATATTATAAACCTCTGTACTACAGCCACCAGCGCCACAACAGGAAGCTTTATTATCTGCTACAGATTGGTTGGCTATTTCTGCATATTTCTCTTTTACTATTTGTTTTAATTGTTCCTCGGTTTGCATAAAATAAAATTTTAGATATTTAATTGATTTAACAACAGGATTGCTGTTGTACTTTAAGCTTAGAAAATAACTGATTAAAAGATTGATTGAATTTTTCAAATGCTTTCCAATTGATGCAATAGCAACTCCTGGGACCTTCAACGGTTCCCTTAATTAAACCCGCTTCTTTCAATTCTTTTAAATGTTGTGATACGGTAGACTGTGCCAATGGTAATACATCTACAATTTCTCCGCACACGCATTCATTTTTTTGTGCCAGTACTTTTAATATAGCTATTCGGGCCGGATGCGAAACTGCTTTGGCAAATAACGCCAGTTCTTGTTCAGTTTTTAAAAACTCTTCAAACTTAGATGACGCCATAGTTAATCGTTTATATACGATAAAACAAAGCTAGGAAGATAATTTTAATTCATCGTATTTTTACGATAAATTAGTTTCCATATTCATACTCTGTAATGTATTGCTAAAGGCCCCATATACTTTATTATGCTTTCAGATCGGCCAGCATACATATATTTAGATAGTATCTGAACATTTACAATCCAATTTCAGGCATCCCCATTCATCCTTTTTTAGAACCGATTATCCCTTTCTTCAAATCCTGAAAATTATTAAATTATTGATTTTCAATTAATTATACAAAACCAACATCTAAACTCAACCTATTACCTAAAAAAACTAGGTACTATGTGTTGCATAGTACTAAATATTTCCCCATCTTTGTGTTGTCAAAGTAATTAATCAAAGAAAACATTTAAAAATACTTACCATGAAACTGACAAACACTAACACTCTGGTTCAGCTTAATCAAAAAGCCCTGAACAATTTAACACAGGTAGTAAATGAAACCATTGCTACCCATGTTCAAGTAGAAAACAAAACAAAGAAAAGGTTCACAGTAGCCCAACTATGGAAAATTCAGCGTTACAGCAGAATTGCTCCTGTAAAACCTATCCTTGTTTATTAATCCAATAAAACACTAAACCATGGATATTCAAAACACACAAAGTCAGATGCGCAAGGGCGTGCTGGAGTTTTGTATCCTTTCAATCATTCGCCAGGGAGAAGTTTACCCCAGTGACCTGGTTGATCGGATGAAAGCAGCCAACCTCCACATTCTGGAAGGTACCTTGTATCCGCTGCTTACCCGACTAAAGAATGCAGAATTGCTCAACTACAGATGGGTTGAAAGCAATAGCGGACCGCCCCGGAAATATTTCGTGATGACTGAAAAAGGATTAGCCTTCTACAGTGAACTCGAAAGAACCTGGAAAGAACTGGCAGGTGCCGTTCAAGTACTAACAGAACCCTTAGCCCCCCCAGCCACCGAAAACCAAAACCAACCTTAACCAAGCAAAATAAACATACCATGAAAAAGGTAATTAATATAAACTTCCAAGGCAGAGTAATTCCCATTGAGGAATCGGCTTACGACGTATTGAAAGTATACGTTGAAAGTTTACGCCGCTTTTTTGCCAATGAAGAAGGAAGAGATGAAATCATCAACGACATTGAAGGTCGTATTGCCGAACTATTTGGTGAAAGCCTGAAAAAAGGCAGCACCTGTATTACTGAAGAAGACGTAAATAATGTTATCAACAGTATGGGCAGACCCGAAGATTTTGAAGGTGAAGAAACCAATATGCAATCTCAGCTGGGCGGTCAGCATGAACAAAAAAACAATACCTATACCGAACAGGAGCATCAAGCTGCAAGAGGTCGCTTATACAGAGATACCAACGATAAAATGCTGGGTGGTGTTTGTAGTGGTATGGCTGCCTACTTCAGAATTGATCCTACTGTTGTAAGACTTTTATTCCTTGTATTGTTCTTCGGCGGTGGTTCAGGATTCTTACTGTATTTATTGCTATGGATTATCCTGCCTGCTAAACCATTAGACCATGTAAGCAGTAACAGAAGACTGTACAGAAATCCCGAAGAAAAAGTAATTGCGGGTGTTGCCAGCGGTATTGCCACTTATTTTGATGTAGCGGTTTGGATCCCCCGTTTAATATTCTCTTTACCATTGGTAATTGGTATATTCTCTTCCTTTGTAAGTTCATTATTCTGGTTCGAGTTTAACCCATTCCCAGGATTTATCTTCGGCTCTTTTGGAGGAACATTATTTGTGATTTACGCTGTTCTGTGGGCTGTAATACCTGAAGCAAAAAGTGCTTCAGAAAAACTTGAAATGCGTGGTGAAAAAGTAGACTTAAACACTATTAAAAATACCATTCAGGAAGACCTTGAAGGATTCAAAGCCCGTGCTGAAAAATGGGGTGGCGAATTCTCTCAGAAAGCAAAAGAATTTTCTTCAGAATTCAGCAGCACCGTAAATGAGAAAAGCAAACAATTTGCCTCTGAAGCCAGTGCTGTATCCAAATCGGGTGGAAGTAAATTGGGTAATGCCATCGGCATTCTTTTCAAAGCATTCTTCTTATTCCTTGCGGGTATATTGGCTTTCACTATACTAGTTGCCCTATTAGGAATGATTGCAGGTAGCGTAAGTGTTTTCCCACTTAAAAGCTTTTTCTTAGAAGGATTCTGGCAAAATGTGTTGGCATGGGCTACCTTGGTATTATTCCTCTTTGTTCCTGCCATTGGACTACTTACTTGGCTTGTGCGCAGAATCATCGGAGCTAGAGCGGGCAGCAAGTATTTGGGTTTCACCTTCGGTGGATTATGGACCCTGGGTTGGATCAGTGTTGTATTACTAATTGCTTCCATTGCACAAAACTTTGATGCAGGAGCAAAAGACAAAGGCGAAATTAAAATTGTACAGCCAACTACCAATAAGATGACCATCAAAGTTGCGGCAAGTGATCTTAGAGTGGTTAGTGGAAAGTGGTTTAAGATGGATGGTCTATTAAGCTTGGATGATGATAGCATTGTACTCAACAATATCAGAGTTCGCATTGCAAAAAGTCCAGATTCTTTATACCGTGTGAGCTATGTTAAATTCAGCAATGGTTCTGATGAAAATACAGCACTCAAAAACATGGAAGCTATTCAATATAGTGCTACGCAACAAGATAGTGTGCTGTATTTAGATAGAGGCTTTAAATTAAACAAAGGTTCTAAGTTCCGCAACCAGGGTGTAACCGTTACCATTTTTGTACCAGTTGGCAAGAAAATTGAAATTGATGAAAATGTTTCCAGAAAACTAAATCATTTCAGCTTCAACTCTGGCAAAAACGATTACGACTGGGACGACGAATGGAACAATGAAGGATATGAAAGCTGGATGTCTAATCAGGAGTATATCATGACCCCTGGTGGTTTGGAAAGAGTAAAAAAACAAGGTGATGATAGCGATGACTCCGACAGAGATGACGAAGATTCAGATAAAAGCGCCATAGAAGAATATAAAAAGAGTAGAGAAGAGTTGCGTAAGGAATACGAGCGCAAACAGAAGGAAGCAGAAGAACTAAAAAAGGAATTGGATAAGCCGGTAGATACTACCCGCTACCGTTACCAAAAAGTAGCCATTCTGGATCCACATATTACTGGTCCTTCAACTAAAAACAAGACCAGCGAAAACCCCGAAATTATTGAGATTGGAACAGAATTGGGAAGATTTTCCTTGTTGAGTTTTCAATCCTAAAGAAGGTTGGCACAGGTTGGAAAAGAACCCTGTCTCTAATTTGAGATGGGGTTCTTGCTTTTTACCCTTGGTTCGTGGCTTTCACCTATTTTTGCAGCCTAATTTATTGCGCAATGAAAAACACACCGTTTACCCATAAACATATTGCTCTGGGTGCAAAAATGGCTGAATTTGCCGGATACAATATGCCGATCAGCTACTCTGGTATCAATGACGAACATGCCACTGTAAGAAAGAATGCAGGCGTATTTGATGTAAGCCACATGGGCGAATTCATATTAAAAGGTGAAAATGCCCTGGATTTAATTCAGCGCGTTACCACCAATGATGCTTCAAAACTGGTAGCTGGTCAAGCTCAATATAGCTGCTTACCCAATGAAGAAGGTGGCATTGTGGATGATTTGATTGTGTATTGCATTGAACCTAATCAAACTTATATGCTGGTGGTGAATGCCTCCAATATAGAAAAAGACTGGAACTGGATTTCAAAATTCAACTCAAAGCAGGTTGAAATGCACAATATCAGCGATAAGACCTGTTTGTTGGCTATACAGGGACCAAACGCAACTAAGATATTACAGCCTTTAACAGAGCTGGATATCATGAATTTAAAATATTACACTTTTGTAAAAGGAACTTTTGCAGGAGTAGAGAATGTTTTAATTAGTGCAACCGGATATACTGGCTCTGGCGGCGTTGAGATTTATTTTGAAGACAGCAATGGGGCTGCTGATAAAATTTGGGATGCTATTTTTGAAATTGGCGGACCACAGGGATTAAAACCCATTGGCTTAGGTGCAAGAGATACCCTGCGTTTGGAAATGGGTTACTGCTTGTACGGAAATGATATTAATGACACCACTTCTCCATTAGAAGGGGGATTGGGCTGGATCACCAAATTCACTAAAGACTTTACCGCAAAATCAATCATTGAAAAAGTAAAGGCAGAAGGTGTAAAACGTAAATTGGTAGGGTTTGAACTGTTAGAAAGAGGAATACCCCGCCACGATTACTTGATTAAAGATGCAGAAGGCAATACCATTGGCAAGGTAACCAGCGGAACACAGGCTCCCTCTTTGAATAAAGCGATTGGACTAGGTTATGTTGCTACCGCTCATGCCGCAATTGACTCTATCATTTACATTGAAATTAGAAATGCGCTTGTTAAAGCTAAAGTGGTGAAAGCTCCTTTTGCTTAATGAACAATATCCAATATTTCAAAGGCTTTTTCGTTTTAAAAGAATGAAAAGGCTTTTTATATTTTCGCTCCTGCTGCTGTTGATAGCCGGAATGAGCTCCTGTTTCAGAAAAGGTACAGAAACAGGACTGGCTTCCTTCTATGCAGATAAGTATATAGGTCGCAAAACAAGTAATGGAGAAACATTCCGACAAAATAAATTAACGGCTGCCCATAAAACACTTCCCTTTGGAACCAAAGTAAAAGTGATTAATCAGAACAATGGCAAAACCGTGAAAGTAAGGATCAATGACCGAGGACCTTTTATACAGGGAAGGATCATTGATTTGAGTAAGAGGGCCGCTAAAAAAATAGATATGGTTAACGATGGTGTAACCAAAGTCAGGATTCGATACTAGATTCCTGAATTATTTTAACTGCATCTTTCCCTACATAATAATAACCAAATTCATAACAATAGGTATACAGCGTTTTACTGGTATGTTTAGCCTGATGAGTAAAATGCTGAGGCGTGAAGCCCTTTATATACAGCTCACTTAAAGGAATATAAGAGTCCTTTCTTTGCAGGAGAAATAAGTCGGAAAGAATCTTTCTGTTTCGCAGCAACAAAGCATTAATTCGGCGCATATAGTTGGTTCTGTTACCATATACCGCATTGTGATAACTACTTCTGCAATGATTGCTGCAGAATTTTTTATCTGTTCTCCCCTGCATTTTTTTATTGCAATACAAACATTGTTTAATTGACTGATCCATAATAGTAAATTTTCAACTACCTGAATTTACCCGGAGGATTGTATAAAATACTTGTAAAAATACCAGCCCCTTCAAGGTATTTAACGGTATAAATGTTTGCAAACGCTTATAAACGCCAACAGATGTTTATTATACCCAATTACCGAAAAGGGTTTTTCATATTTGTTCTGTTAACGGCAGTACGCACTGCTCTTTAAAAAACAATTTAACTGAACCGTTATGAACGCAGTAAAAAACAAAGTCCAATTAATTGGCAATCTGGGTCAAGATCCCGAAGTAAAAACCATTGGTGAAGACAAAAAAGTAGCACACTTAAGTTTGGCAACCAATGAAAATTACAAAAACGCCAAGGGTGAAAAAGTAACTGAAACCCAGTGGCACAATGTAGTTGCCTGGGGCAAACTGGCAGATATTGCCGAGAAGTATCTGGTAAAAGGCACAGAAGTAGTAATTGAAGGAAAGCTGGTAAACCGAAATTATACCGATAAGCAAGGTGTGAAACGGTACGCTACGGAAATACAAGCTAACGAGTTATTGATTCTTACCAAGAAGGCTTGAGTTGAAAATTGGCAACGAAATGACACGCTGAAATATCCCCCCCATTCAGCCATTCCTTATTTTATCAGTAGATGCAGATGGAACCCCGACCCCACTGCACTACTGGTAGTAAGGGCTGATCATGAAATATACAATGGGTCCGGTTACTGCAACATAAAACCAAAGTGGCCAGGTAATTTTTGCCAGCTTCTTATGTGCAGGAAACTCACTGGTCAACCCTCTGTAAGCGGTAAATAAAATAAAGGGTAAAATAATAGCTGCTAAAATGATATGCGTAATCAATATAATCAGATAAACTACTCTCATGGTACCAGCAGCCAGCTTCTCTGCTTCATCTACAATCCCATCGTGATTGACATCACCATATTTGGCTTCGCCCGCTAGTAAATGATGTGCTATATAGGAAAGAAGAAACAATACCGAAAGCACCAATGCCCCCATCATAAGCTTCTTATGCAACTCATATCGCTGGTTTTTAACTGCTATCAAAGCTGCAACAAGAACTACTGCAATCGTTGCATTCACGAATGCATTGATAGCCGCGAAAATATGTACATCAAAGCCCAGTTCTACTTCTAGTTTGAACTTGCCAAGAATCACAACTACAATAAATACCACCAAAGAAAAAATACCAATCAGCCAGTTGGCCAAACGGTCATTCTTTTGAAATACAGGTTTCAACATGTAAAATCTATTTTTAATTTTCTACTATCATCCAGATTCTTAGCTATTGGTTTTTATCCACTACTTTTCTTCTGTTCTGCATATAGGTTACAAAGAAAATAACAGCAGTTATGATAATCAACCACAACCAACTTAAGTCTAATATTTTCCGGAATACCCCACTCTTTTTCTGACCGTCTTTCTCCAGCATCAGCAATCCAATATCCCTGGCCAGTTTCTTCATGTCGGCACTATCCAATCCGTTGTAATAGCCCCTAACTTTATACGCTTTATCTATCAATACGAATCTACTGGTATGTACAAAATCAGGACTAACCGGTTCTTCGCTGAACTGATCCACTTTCAATTCTTCAAAAGCAAACTGGTAAATATCTTTCTTGTTGCCAGTTAAAAACCACCAGTTATCATGAATGGCTCCGAATCGATCTGCATATTTTTTCAATACAGAAACAGAATCATTTTCCGGGTCAACCGTGAAAGACATAAAATGAACAATAGAAGTATCAATCTTGTTTCGGACATTGCCCCCTTTCTTAAAAGATTGCTGTAAAGTTGACATATTTTGGGTAAGCCTTGGGCAAATACTCCGGCAACTGGTAAAGAAGAAATCGGCTACAATAATTTTACCCTGGGGATCGTATAAGCTAACAGAATCACCTAACTGATTCATCAACTTTATATTCTTGGTGGTATGCCATACGGTATCACTAACCGATTTGCCATCCTTCACTTTTTCAATGACGGTGTCCAGCAAATAATGCCTTGGCATCACTACAGCTGTTTCACTGGCTGATTTCAATATCAGGTAACAGCTAATGGGAATACCCAGCGCTACCAATAATCCTAAAATGGCTTTCTTTTTCATAATTGTCCTAATAAAAAACCATCGCAATGCAGCGATGGTTTAGAAATCAAAAAAATTTTATTGAACTTAGTCCCAACTAGTGAGCTGCTTTTTCTTCAACTTTTCCTTCTTCGTGCTTTCCTGCTGCTCCATGTTCTTTCTTCTCTACCTTCTTGGTACTTTGTTCCTTGAAATAAGGATCGTAGGTATTACGTAAGTTTTTGAAGGAGTTACCATCGTATAGAAAGGCAATAATGAACCAGATAAACAACGCCAATGGAACTACAATCGTCATGATCAGGTTCTTCATTTCATGCTTTAAGTGCATGAAGTAAGCAACAATGTAAAATGCTTTCGCCATCATTAAAATAACAATTGCACCTTTCAATCCCATTCTTAATCCTACACTGGTCAATGGAATATCAATCATCCAGAAACCAATTAAAAGTTCAACAATGGTAAGTACAGTCAGGTAAACCGTGATTTTGATTACTTCCTTAGTACCTCCACCTGCATGTTCGTTGTGCTCAGCTGTATGTGACATATGCTTAAATTATCTTTTGTGAATGAATTAAATCAAATAGAAACAAGTAAATACGAATACCCAAACCAGGTCTACAAAGTGCCAGTACAACCCAGCTTTTTCAATCATTAAATAATGACCTCTTTCTTCAAACTTGTTGGTCATGGCCATGATCAACATGATAATATTGATAATCACACCAGAGAATACGTGGAATCCGTGAAATCCAGTTATGGTAAAGAAGTAGTTAGTGAAATTGGTTGAAGATGCGGTTCCATCATGATTTAAGAATGGATTGCTACCCCACCATGCACCTTCATGGTGTAAATGATTCCACTCCCATGCCTGACAAGACAAGAAAGCAATACCACCTATGATGGTCCAGATTAAATTCTTAATAACCCCTTTTTTATCCATATTATGTCCTGCCTGTACCGCTAGTACCATGGTTACAGAACTAATAATCAGAATAAAGGTCATGATACTTACAAACACCAACGGAGCATTCATTCCTTCCGGAGCAAATGGAAAACTCTTAAACACTTCATTTGGGTCAGGCCATCCATTCGTAGAGAAACGAATGGTACCATAAGAAATTAGGAAAGCACCAAATGTAAAGGCATCACTCATGAGGAAATACCACATCATTACCTTTCCATACTCTACGTTAAAGGGACTCTTACCTCCACCCCAAGATTTGGTGGTAGGTGCTGTTGCAGTTGTTGCCATGTTAAAGTAAAATTTCGTACACAAAAGTATTGGCTAGAGTTGAAAAAAGGTGCATAAAACGCAACTTTTTTGTAATTAACCAATCCAATTATAAAATATGAATAAATAAATCCAAAGTATGTCTACAAAATGCCAGTAGGTACCCACTAATTCAATGGATAAACTGCTGTAATTTTTGACCCTGCTTACATAAGCTCTGATAAACATCACCAGTAATGCAATTACCCCGCCCAATACGTGGAGCATATGCAAACCAGTGATCACCAACAAAAAGGAAGCTGCGGAATTGCTTTTAGCACCTGTTAAGGCAATATTGCGTGCTTCCAGATCAATAAAGCCAAGTATCTGCAGACCCATGAATAATACACCCAGCAAGGCAGTAACCGTTATTAAAGTTCTGTATCTGGCCATTTCTCTTGCTTTAAAGGCTTTTGCCGCCAGATGAACCGTTAAACTACTTGCAATAATTACCAGTGTTGAATACATAAAAACAACAGGCAAATCAAATTCCAGCCAGCTGCTCTGATTCTTCTTTACAATGTAAGCACTGGTTAATCCGGCAAACATCATAATAATACTTCCCATGGCCACCCATAAGGTAAATTTATGGGGGTGAATTCTTTTCGGGGCTTCGTTCACAATCGCACTCATCTTTTTTAATTTAATTGTTTCCCAAATGGTTTAGCCAGTTTGGTTAAATCTTATCTGCCAATAAGGCTAACAAAACAATTGGTAAATAGATATAACTACTAAACATCACTCTTCTGGCTGCTTTTACATCCATTTCTTTATACAGTCTGGCACTTTGTACCACCATAAACAAATTGCAGACCAAGACAATCCATAAACTCGTAATACCCGTAAGTCCAATAAAATACGGAACCATACCAATCGGAATCATTAATACTGAGTACATAATGGTCTGAATGGCAGTAAATTTAGTGGGTCCTTTATCAGCGGGCAATAATTTAAATCCGGCTTTGGTATAATCTGCATGTGCCACCCAGGCAATAGCCCAGAAATGGGGAAACTGCCAAAGGAATTGCATGCCAAATAAAACCCATCCACCCAAAGAGAAATCATCATTACCGGCAACCCAGCCAATTAAACAGGGCAGAGCACCCGGAAGAGCTCCAATCAATACCGCAATGGAATTGATTTTTTTTAAGGGCGTATAAATAAACGCATATAAAAACAAACTGAAAGCGGAAACCAATGCAGAAGAGAGGTTAAAATAATACCACATCATGGCAACTCCCACTATCCCGGCAATAATGGCAAAAGCATAAGCTTCGTTCTGACTCATACTCCCATTTGCAACAGGTCGCTTGGAAGTACGCTTCATTAAAGCATCCGTATCTTTTTCAACTGCCTGATTGATGGCGTTGGCACTTCCAGTGATTAGCATGCCTGCTACAAAAAGCAGTATAATCATGCTCCAGTCGTATTCTACCACTTTTGGCGCCAGCAAATAACAGATGACACAGGAAAAAACCACGGTAAAGCTCAAGGTGAACTTTATCAATAACATATAGTCCCTTACTTTGGCTACTACCGCTAGTGATGGAGTTGGTTTTTTGGTTTCGATGGATTTTGTCATTCCTGATTTTGCTTAAAAACAATGCTCCCGTAATTCGGGAGCATTGGAATAGATTCACTGAAATAAATTCAGTTTTGAATATTAGTGACTGCTTTCGTCGGCTCCTATAGGTGTGGTTTGAGAGATAAACTCTTTACCATCCTTACCATAATCGTAAGCCCAGCGGTGTACTTCAGGAATTTCTCCCACCCAGTTACCGTGACCAGGATTAATTGGGGTAGTCCACTCTAAAGTATTTGCATTGTAAGGATTCTGAGAAGTAACTTTTCTTCCTTTAAAAACAGAGTAGAAGAAGTTAAACAAGAACAATAACTGAGCAGCAAATACAATCATAGCAACAGTGCTAATGAATCTGTTTAATTCAGCAAATTGCTTGAAGCTTTCCCATACACTGTAGTCATAGTATCTTCTTGGCATACCAGCTAAACCCTGGTAGTGCATTGGCCAGAAAATCATGTACGCACCACCTAATGTAATCCAGAAGTGCAAATAGGCCAATGTATTGTTCATGTAACGACCATACATTTTAGGGAACCAGTGGTAGATACCGGCAAACATACCGAACATACTAGCCACACCCATTACAATATGGAAGTGAGCAATTACGAAATAAGTATCGTGCAAGTGAATATCCAATGCAGAGTTACCCAACCAGATACCTGTTAAACCTCCTGAAATGAATAAACTAACAAATCCAATAGAGAATAACATACCTGGCGTGAAGCGGATATTACCTCTCCACAAAGTAGTTAACCAGTTGAACACTTTAATAGCGGAAGGAACGGCAATTAACAAAGTCAATAGAACGAACACAGAACCTAAGAAAGGATTCAACCCTGTAACGAACATATGGTGCGCCCATACAAGGAAGGCCAGGATGGCGATTGCGAATAGAGAGCCCACCATCGCAATGTATCCAAAGATGGGTTTTCTGGAATTTACAGAAAGAATTTCAGAAACCATACCCATCGCAGGTAATAAGATGATATATACTTCAGGGTGACCAAGGAACCAGAACAAGTGCTGATAAAGAATAGCGCTACCGCCTTCGTTTGGCAATGCACCTACTCCATTAATAAAGATATCAGACAAGTAGAAGCTAGTACCAAAGTTTCTATCAAAAATCAACAAGATAAAACCAGAGAACAATACAGGGAAAGATAAAACCCCTAATACTGCTGTGAAGAACAATGCCCAGATGGTCAATGGCATACGAGTCATGCTCATTCCCTTTGTACGCATATTCAATACAGTAGCAATATAGTTAAGGCCGCCTAACAAAGAAGACACCACAAACAAGGCCATGGCAATCAACCAAAGGTCCATACCAGTTCCTGAACCTGGTGAAGCAGCTGCCAATGCACTTAAAGGAGGATAAGCAGTCCAACCACCACTGAAGGGTCCAAACTCAACAAACATAGATGATAACATAACTATGCTTGCAGCAAAGAAGAACCAGTAGCTCAACATATTCATGAAGGGAGATGCCATATCTCTTGCTCCAATTTGCAATGGAATAAGGAAGTTGGCAAAAGTTCCACTTAAACCTGCAGTTAATACAAAGAATACCAATACGGTTCCGTGAGTGGTAACCAATGCATAGTAAGCTTCCGGAGTAATTTTGCCACCTTCGGCCCATTTACCCAAAATGTCTTCAAGGAAAGGGAAAGTGGATTCAGGATAACCCAATTGTAAACGGAAAAGCACGCTCATTAAACCACCCAGCACTGCCCAAACCATACCGGTAATCAAGAATTGCTTGGCGATCATTTTATGATCCATGCTGAAGACATACTTCGAAATAAATGTCTCATGATGATGCTCATGATGATGGTCACCATGTGCGTCATGTAAACCTGCTCCGGCAGGTGCGTGCAATACGGCTTCGTTACTCATACACTGATTCTTTATTAGTTATAACAACCTGACTTTTTGATGGTTGTTGATTGTTCTACAATTTCGCGGTTACTTTTGATGCTAGTTCAACAGGCTTTGCAACTGTTTTCACAGTATCTGCTTTGGCATTGGCTGGATCCTTATCAGGATTTGATGTATAATAATAAGGAGACTGACCCGCCATTTTAGCATCAAACTCAGCTTGATCCAATACTTCAATAATACCCTTCATTGAATAGTGACCATTGCCACACATCTGATCACAACTGATTTCGTATTGGAAATCCGGATTGCCGGTAATTTCCTTCATTTCTTTAGTGGTGTACTTAGGAGTAAACCACATGGTTGTTGGAATACCAGGAACCGCATCCATCTTCATTCTGAAATGAGGTAAACCCACATCATGAATTACGTCTCTTGATCCGATGATTAATTTAACTGGACGCCCCTTTACGATGTACATGGTTTGCTCCATTACTAAGTCGTCATGGCCTAGTTTATCGTCCCAAATTAACCCTAAAGAGTTATTGGCGTTATCAATGTTTTTGTAATATTTTTTTCCGAAAGCACCATCTTTACCTGGGTAACGATAGATCCATCCGAATTGCTTCCCTGTTACTTCAACAACCATAGCTTCCTTTGGAGGTTCACCTGTGAAAAGGAACCAGTTTCTCAAACCAATTACCACTAACACAGTCAAGGCAATGGCAGGGATAACCGTCCAGATGGCTTCCAATTTATTACTGTGTGCAAAGAAGTAAACTTTACGGGTTTCACTTTCCTGGTATTTGTAAGCAAACCAGAAAAGAACAATCTGCGTAAGGATAAATACAAATCCAGTTACTGCCAACGTTAACCAAAGCATTGAGTCTACACGCTCACCTTCCACACTGGCAGATTCATATGGCAACAAGGTTTTATCGTATAAAACTTCATTACAATACCAAACTCCCACTAGTCCCAACACAAGGAAGACTACCATCAGAAAACCATTAATCTTGTTGTTTTGCTTACGGCTATGCTCTTCCCCTTTCAAGATTGCCACATACTCACTTGCTTTAGAGATCTGAAAGATCACTACAAAAATGAGTAACGATACCGCGGTGATTAATAAAGCTGTCATAATGCTATATATATATTATCTAATGTCTTTACAATTTTTAAAAAACGCAGGTTAATTAAACCTGATGAATCACACTCTCCTTCAGGTAAGGGTGGTACTTTGAAATCAAAGGTTTTTTAGATAAAGCAGTACCTACAAATAAAATCATAATTCCTACAAAGAAGGCAAGTACGCCAAAATCCAACCATCCTAAAGTAACGTGATCCTGCATTAAAGAACCCATTACCATCTGATAAAAATCGATCCAGTGACCAAAGATGATTAAAACTGCCATAAAAGTTACCAATGTATAATTTCTCTTAGCAGAACGCTTCATCAAGATCAACAATGGACAAAGGAAGTTTACAATTAAGTTAAAGAAGAAAATTCCCTTATACGCCCCTTGTGTTCTGTGTTTAAAGTAAACAGTCTCTTCAGGAATATTTGCGTACCAAATCAACATGTACTGAGAGAACCATAAGTATGTCCAGAAGATAGAGAAAGCAAACATGAATTTACCAATATCATGTAAATGCTCTTGGCTGGTTAGTTCAAGATACCCCTTATTCTTCAGGTAAATTACCCAAAGCGCAATCAAAGACATCCCCGCTACAAATGAACTTACAAAAGTGTACCAGCTATACATGGTAGAATACCAGTGTGCATCAATACTCATCATCCATAACCAAGGAACAGTAGAACCAACGGTTAAACCAAACCATACGGTGAACATAGCCGTTCTAACAGTGCCTCTGTGTATGAACTTTTCGCTGGTTTCGCGATCCATTGGACCCGCATCAGCTTCGTCATTTAATTTACGGATTCTCCAACCAAGGAAACTCCACAATGCAATAGTAAGGGTAGTCCAGATTACAAAGAATGTAGGATTCAAAAATCCGGCTTTACCTTTCAAAATAGGATCAGCAGCAACAGCTTCTGTATCCAACCAGTGGTAAATATGGTGTTTGTGACCAAAAATAATGTACATCAATACCGCGAATGTAATGGCACCAAAAATGGGTACCAAAGTAGAAATGGCTTCAGGAATTCTGCGGAAAGTCTGTGTAAATCCGGCTTGAGCCAAAGTAGTAACAGATATAAAGAACATGCTCGCATTGCAAATCAATGTCCAGAATATGGTATTATACATTAGTGTTCCCCAGAAATGCACTTGCTCGTGCTCGTCGGAACTAAAACCTTTGGTGAACATCCCGTACAATAAAGCTGCCAAGCCTAAACCTATCAAGGCGTAAGACCAGGTTTTCATTTTACCGGGAACTTCAAATTGTGTTCTTAAAGATGCCATTGTTACTCTTTTAGTTCAGTTAGTATTGATCTGCTATCAGACCCTTTGCTAAATTTATTTTGTTGTTGCAGTAGCTGCTTCAGGAGCAGGAACTGCTTTTGCTTTACTTGCTTGTTGTTTTGCTTTGATGTAAGCAATTACCTGCCAACGCTGCTTGCGGCTCAATTGAGAGGCATAAGATCCCATTAAGTTTTTACCGTACGCTACAGAATAGAACATCTGACCTGCAGGCATTGCTTCATATTTTGCATCACCTACTAATGCAGCTGGTTTAGCAGCATAAGGACCGTTACCGTCTTTGTATAGAGGACCATTACCTTTTAAATCAGAACCATGACAAATACCACAGTTAATTAGGTACAAACGCTCCGCTTCTTCCATATCCGTTTTGCTCAAAGAATCATAAGGATTCGGAACCGCTTTAGAAGCAGTGTAGTTGGTGGTATCACCAGGCTGATCCATTGGAATATGGAAAGGCATTTCTTCTTCACGGGAAATGGTTCCTGCTACTGGGCGACTGTTGTAGTTGATGCCTTTTTCTGCAAGATTGCTATGATCTGCATAAGATTCATACGCACGGCTCTCCGCCATGTCTGGCATGTAAATTTTACCAGGAGTGCGCTTAACATCACTGCAGGCGCTGAATACAGCCAGAGCAGACAAAGAAGCTATGATAAATTTATTCTTCATGATTCAATAGTTCTATTAGTTCTAAATTAAGCGGCAACAATTTGCTTTTCTTCAAAAGGCATTTCGTCTTTATCGTATCTGCCTAACCACCAGCCATCTTCAGCAACTTCAACCTTTGTTTCCAAAGCACCGTTACTGGTTAAGAAAGCCTGAAGATCATCGGTATTGGTTTTGTCTGTACATTCAATTACCATAACAAAAAGATCATCGGTAGCTCTTGCATGAAAATGATGCTTCTTTACAAAGGGAGCTAACTGACATAGGTAGCAGAAAGTAAGTACCATTCCTACAGCGGCAAACAAAACCGTTAATTCAAACATGATTGGAATCCAGGCTGGTAAAGCAAAGTGAGGCTTACCTCCGATGTTTAAAGGCCAGTCCTTGGTAAAAATCCAACTGATTGCGCTTACTGCAGTAGTTGTACCGGTAATACCATAAATAAATCCTGCTGTGTGCAAACTGGTTTCACGAAGACCCATTGCATGGTCTAATCCGTGAACAGCAAATGGCGTGTACACATCATGGATTTTATATCCAGCGGTACGTACTTTTTTTACTGCAGGAAATAAAACTGCTTCGTCATCAAAACAGCCCACTACAAATTTCTTTTTTGCCATACTTTATTTTTTGTCTGCCTTTGCATCGCTGCAAAAACAGTAAATAATACGATTATTAGTGATGTGCGTGTTCGTGCACAAAATCTTCCAGTTTCTGATCTTCAATCTTAGTCATCTGATTCTTGTATCCTTCACCAGTTGTTTTTAATACATACTTGATTTCTGCAATGGCAATAACCGGGAAGTATTTAGCGAATAAGAAGAAGCAAGTGAAGAACAATCCGAATGTACCTGCGTAGAAACCAATTTCCCAAATGGTTGGGCTGTAGTATACAGACCAGCTAGAAGGAAGGTAATCACGATATAGAGAGGTAACGATGATTACGAAACGCTCGAACCACATACCAATGTTTACAATGATACTCATGAAGAAAGTAACGAAGATATTTCTTCTCATTTTGCGGAACCAGAAAATCTGAGGGCTTAATACGTTACATGCCATCATACCCCAGTAGCTCCATCCATAAGGAGAGAACAAGTAAGCACGGCTATACCAGAATGTGTATCCTTCATATTTGTTCTGGCTGTACCAACCCATAAACAACTCGGTTAAATAAGCAATACCTACAATAGAACCAGTCAATACAATTACCTTGTTCATGGCTTCAATGTGACCAATGGTTACATAGTCTTCCATCGCAAATACTTTACGAACAATAATCATCAGGGTTTGCACCATGGCAAATCCGGAGAAGATTGCACCCGCAACGAAGTATGGAGGGAAGATGGTGGTATGCCAACCTGGAATAACTGAGGTAGCGAAGTCAAAAGATACGATGGTGTGAACCGATAGTACCAGCGGCGTACTCAATCCCGCCAATACCAATGATAAGCTCTCATGACGCTGCCAGTGCTTGGTAGAACCAGTCCATCCGAAAGAAGCAATACCATATAAACGCTTACGTAACTTGGTAAATGCACGATCTCTTACGGTTGCGAAATCAGGAATCAACCCTGAATACCAGAATAGAAGAGATACAGTGAAGTAAGTAGAGATCGCAAATACGTCCCATAACAATGGAGAGTTAAAATTCACCCACAATGGACCACGTGAGTTAGGGTAAGGCAATACAAAGAAAGCCATCCAAACTCTACCCATGTGGAAGATAGGGAACTGACCCGCACACATTACCGCGAAGATGGTCATCGCTTCTGCTGCACGGTTTACCCCTGTTCTCCATCCCTGACGGAATAACAATAAGATTGCAGAAATCAAGGTGCCCGCGTGACCGATACCAACCCACCATACGAAGTTGGTGATATCCCATCCCCAACCCACTGTTTTGTTAAGGTTCCACTGTCCAATACCGTAAGTTACTTCACGGTAAACACTGTAGACACCAAACATGAGTAAGGCAACAGCAATATAAAAACCTACATACCATAATTTGGTAGGCTTGGCTTCAATAGGGCGAACAATGTCTTCTGTAACCTGCTTGTATGTTTTGTCGCCATACACCAGTGGTTCCCTGAGCTGTGATTCGTACTTTAAATGCATCTGTTCTTATTTTGGTCCTTGACCTGCCCTGAGGCAGAATCTGGTTATTTCAAATTCTTTAATTATCCGTGTGCTTTTTCTGTTTTAGCTTCCGCAGCTTCGTGATGAGGCATATCATCCGTGTTTCTAATTTTAGCCATATAGGTTACATTAGGTAACACATGCAGTTGCTCTAACACATAGAACTGGCGGTTAGGATTTTCCTGTCTAGCCAAAGTAATTGCACTTTCCTTGCTGTTTGCATTACCAAAAGTAATAGCGTGTGTAGGACAAGCCTGCTGACAAGCTACTTTGATATCGCTGTCGCTTAAAGGACGGCTGTCCTTCTTAGCTTTCAACTTACCTTCTTGTAAACGCTGTACACAGAAAGAACATTTTTCAATTACCCCTCTTGCACGAACAGTAACATCAGGATTCAACACCATTCTGGTTAAATCATCGTTCATGTCTAGTACCACATCGTTCACAATTCCTTTCTGGTTGTCACCAAAGCTATCAGAGCCATTGTAATCAGCCCAGTTGAAACGACGTACTTTATAAGGGCAGTTGTTGGCACAGTATCTAGTACCAATACAACGGTTATAAGTCATTTGGTTCAAGCCTTCACTGCTGTGGTTGGTTGCCGCTACAGGACAAACGTTTTCACAAGGAGCGTTGTCGCAATGCTGACACATCAACGGCTGGAATACCACGTTTGGATTTTCTAAATCGCCACTGTAGTAGCGATCAATACGCAACCAGTGCATTTCGTGTCCACGCAATACTTCTGGCTTACCAACAACAGAAACGTTGTTCTCTGCATTACAAGCAACTACGCAGGCACCGCAACCGGTACAGGTATTCAAGTCGATGCTCATACCCCACTTTGCACCTGGTCTGTCGAATACAGGATATAGTGTACCCTGAGATTCAAACTTCTCTAATCCACCCCAAGGCTTCAATTCCTTGTCACGCTCATCGCGGATTTCGGTTGGATGGTGTTTATAGGCAGCTAAGCTTAGTTCTTTTACTACTTCGGTACGATTACCTTGTTCTGTATCGTAACGGCTATGAGTTTGTGTTAAGGCAACCGGATACTTTTCATCAGTAAGGGTAAGGGTAACTTCTCCATTGAAGAAGTTTACTGCAGAACCACTTAAAGAAGCAAGAGGAAATGCATTCTTACCAACACCAGCAGCAGACTTACCTACTTTTTCACTGCGGCCGTAACCAACAGCAATACCAACGGTTTCAGGATGTGTTCCAGGTATAATTAATGCAGGCAGTTCAATGCTTTTTTGACCTACTGTTACTTTTACTACTTTCTTAGGAGGATTTACTTCGTAAGCATCTGCTTGACCGCCATTGCTGATATCAATACCCAACAAGGTTTTAGCCATTGCAGGAGATACAACTAGGTAGTTGTCCCAGGTTGCTCTGGTAACCGGATCAGGTAATTCCTGTAACCATGGATTGCTTGCACCTTGACCAGCACCGATACCTACTTTTTCATATAAAACCAATTCAACCTTACCACCTTTCTTTGCAGAAGAAGCAGCAGCCAATGCACCTGCAACTGCAGCGCCATTGAAGGTTCCAGGCTTGGTAGCCAATTCGCCTAGGCTAACCACACCGTCCTGTAATGCTTTGTCCCAACCATTTACGCCACCCAATTTAGCAGACCAGAAATTCTTTAGGTAAGCCAAATAATCTTCAATAGCACCGCTCCACTTTAACAAGCTGTCCTGCCACTGACGGGTTTTGAATAAAGGATAAATAGTAGGTTGTATAAAGGAGAAATGACCGGTTTTAACTTCCGCATCACCCCAGCTTTCCAAGAAATGATTGTCAGGTAAAACAAACTTGCATAGTTCGGCAGTTTCATCAACCTTACCAGCAAAAGAAACCGTTGTTTTAACCTTAGCTAAACCAGCTTTGAACTGGTCTGCAGCAAACCAGCTATAAACAGGGTTTGCACCATGAATCAACAAAGTTCCAACAGAACCTGCATTCATGTCCGCAACCAATTGTGCAAAGTCTGCGTCTACACCAGCGCGGGTATTCAATAAAACGCCCCAGTTGATGGTAGACCCACCAGCACCAATGGCGTTATTGATTGCGTTTACAATAATTTGAACATTTACATCATTGCTTCCGGCAACCACCAAGGCAGCGCCTTTATTTGCAGTTAATGCTTTAGCAGCTGCTTCAACACCTGCTTTTAATTTAGCATCTGCAATACCAGTAACACCTGTACCATTCACTGCACTTAGCAAAGCAGCAGCAATAGCAAGGGTTTCAGAAGGACGGTGTAAATATTTTTCATCGGCGTTAGAACCAGTTAATGAAGCAACAGATTCAAAATGAATATGCTTGCTCATGGTAGGGTTCTTCTCGTCTAATTTTTTACCGGTAGCATATTGTCTTGAAAATTCAACTGGATTTAACCAAGTCCCTAAAAAATCTGCCCCTAAGCTTACGATTGCCTTGGCATTTTCAAAGTGGTAAGAAGGAATACCTCTTACACCATAAGTTGCTTCGTTGGCTAAAATCATTCCACTGTAAGAAACTGCATCGTAAGTAACGTGCTTGCTTCCGGGATATTTAGCTAAGAACTGAGCTATAACCGCTTTGGTAGATGGAGAATTGATGGTGCTGGTCAACAAAACTACATAACCGCCCATTTGAGCAGCAATGGCTTTATCAGCAGCCTCAAACGTTACTTCCTTACCATCAATAGTAGGGAAACGTAAGCGGGATGTATCGTATAAGTCAAGTACAGATGCCTGAACTCGGGCAGAAGTACCTCCTTTAGTAATTGGAGAAAGGTCGTTACCCTCAATTTTTATGGGTCGGCCATCACGCACTTTTGCTAAAATACTTACTGCATCACCATCTTGAACGTAGGTAGTGGCATAGTATTTAGCAATACCGGGAACAACATCCTCGGGCTTGTTGGCAAACGGAATTGCCTTTTTTACAGGCATTTCACAGCTTGCAGCAGCTGCGGCAGCAGCCGTACTGAACCCTAGGTATTTTAGGAAGTCTCTACGAGGTGCTTTTGCTTCGAGAAAGCTTTTGCTTTCATCTTCCACCATTGGAAGCTCTTCATTGAATTCGTCTTTTACATCCTTGTTAAACGCTGCAGACTGATTCAGCTCTCCAAAACTTTGCCAGTGCTTTTTTTGCTCCATAATTATTGATTAACAGTTGGAATCCGCGTGCGGAGTCCACGTTCGAATGATATATTTTAAAAAAACCCTTTAGGGATGAATAAGAACTAGTAGTGACATTTCTGACACTCGGTACCACCAATCATTTCAACGGTTACACCTTTGGTGCTATCAATCTTTCCGCTCTTCAGATCAGCGTGATACTTTTCATAAATACTGTAGAAACCATTGTCTTTAAACTGTACTTTGGTTTCGCGGTGACAGTTCACACACCAGCCCATGCTTAGGTCGGTAAATTGCTTTACTTCACCCATTTTCTGGATTTCTCCGTGACAAGTTTGACAAGCAACTTGACCCGCTTTTACGTGCTGAGCGTGATTGAAGTAAACGTGGTCGGGAAGATTATGGATTCGAACCCACTCAATTGGCTTAGCCTTGCTTGGATCCCATGGTTTACCTTCTTCAAAACCAGCGTATTTGTATAATTTTTTAATTTCAGCTGTACCATCCACTTCTTCTCCTGCTTCGTTATAGATTTTTTCACCCTTGTACTCGTTGATGGCTTGGTGACAGTTCATACAAACGTTTACAGAAGGAATAGTAGCCTGCTTACCTTGAGCAGCACCTGAGTGACAGTATTGACAGTTGATCTGGTTAGTTCCAGCGTGAACCGCGTGAGAGTAATAGATAGGTTGTTCAGGCTGATAGTCTTTGCTTCTGCCATAAGCCATAGCACCTTTGGTGGTTAAATAACCACCCACTACGAACAATACAACAGTTACCATAGCAATGTATGCTTTGTTTCTCCAGAAAGGAATTGGTTCTAAAGCAGGCAAGCCAGCTTTATCGTCTGCTAATTTCTTAAGATTAGAATTTACTTGTAACATAATCAATGCTACAACAGCAAGGATCAAAGTAAGAATTCCAAATAACAAAGAGTTATCAGCTTCAACATTAGAAGCGGCAGCAGCTCCGGCACCAGCACCAGCAGGCGCTTTTGAAGGATCTGGTACACTGTTTACATAAGCAAGAATCGCATCAATCTCCTCATCTTTCAAAGTAGGAAATGCGTTCATCGCAATCTTATTGTACTCATTGTACAAGTTTACCGCATAAGGGTCGCCTGTTTTTAAGTAGGCAGCACTGTTTCTAATCCAGGAATACAAGTTTTCCTTACTAGACCAACGGGCTTCAACACCTGCAAGAGCAGGACCAGTTAGTTTTTTGTGGGGAGCATGACAGGACGCACAATTAGCGCTGAAAAGCGCTTTCCCGTCCTGGGCATTGGCGGCTACACCGAAACTAAGACTCACAATAAATAAAAAAGCGGCAATGCTGGCTTTTGCTATGGATCTTGACAATATCATATGCACAACGATGGTTCTGGTGTGGAAAAATATCCTTAAACGGAGGCAAAAATATGATACGATTGTGACAATTACGCAATAGGCAAAGAATTTTTTTACCCTTATCCCACTTAATTTTCAATGAGTTCAACAAAATAGCTGTTGGGAATTGTCATGAAATGAACTTTTTAAAGCACTTTTGCACCCATGCTACATCGGTTAAAAAATAAATGGCAGGTAAGCTGGTTTCGGTTCACCCTAATTTTTAGCACTTTTGCTTTGGGTGGAAGTTTGTGCGGATACCTAGGTAGATTGTTACTTTCTTACACCAATCTGGAGAGAAACCTGCTCTATTTTGTTATTTATGTAGTGGTAGTAACCATTTTGTGGCCTTTCTGTGTGTTGCTTATCAGCATTCCATTTGGACAATTTTCATTTTTCAAGCGTTATCTGGGCAGAATCAAAGACAAAATGGTGAATAAAAGAAAATCGTCATGATTAAACTGGCCATTTTTGCTTCCGGGGCAGGCTCCAACGCTGCCAAAATTATTGAGCACTTTAAAAATAACCCTACAGTTGTAATCGATCTAATTGTTTGTAACAAAAAAGAAGCAGGGGTTTGGGGGATTGCAGCCGCCAATCAGATTGACACACTGTACATTAACAGGGAAAGCTTTATTGAATCGGATGCCTGCGTAAAACAACTGCAAGCCAGAAGTATTGATTTCATTGTACTGGCAGGGTTTTTATGGAAGGTCCCCGAATCGATGATCAATGCATATCCTGACAAAATCATCAATATTCATCCCGCATTATTACCCAAATACGGAGGAAAAGGCATGTATGGCATGCATGTGCACGAGGCGGTTATTGCAGCGGGTGAAAAAGAGTCTGGCATTACAATTCACTATGTGGATGCCCATTACGATGAAGGAGATATTATTTTTCAAGCCAAATGCACCATTGAACCAAACGAAACACCAGCCAGCTTAGCCGCTAAAATTCATGTATTAGAACATGCTCATTTTCCAGTGGTGATAGAGAAGCTTCTCTCCATATAAACCACTTCGGGCAAGGGATTATGATAGTATGCAGTAGTAATTTCAAAACCATGCTTCAGGTAAAGCTGTATGGCGGGCTGTAATCTTTCCAGTGTATCCAGTTTCATTTTTGTATAGCCCAATCTTTCTGCTTCTTTAAGAATAGCGGTCACCAAGGCATCTCCTATTTTGAATTTCCTGAATCCTGGTTGCACATATAGTCGTTTCATTTCGCAAACACCCTCTTCTGGTAAGCGTTGCAGGGCTACACAACCAACAGGTTCATTGTTATAAAGTGCTAGTAAAAGTGACCCGTTAGGAGGTCCATATTTTTTAAGCGGATCTTTTAACTCAGCATCAAAACTTTGAAAACAAAGGTCCACGGCCAGTTCATCGGAATACTCCTTAAACAAATGCCGGGCTGTTTCCAGTCCGGCAGATTCGGTTGTAATATGTTGAATGGAAAGCATGATTAACCAGGAATACGGGAAATGTATTTTTCCACTTCTTTAATCTGATCCACCACTTGCTTAGTAGTAGGTTTACATGCTTTTGCTTTTCTGAAATAATCTTTCGCAGCTCTGAACTCTCTCTTGTTCATAAAAATCTGACACATGCTGATGTAAGCAACCGCTTCGCTTTCCTTATCCGCAATACCGGCTCTGATAGCAGCTCTGATATAGCTTTCGCCCTGCTTTAAATCGCCTCTTTGCATACACATCATACCCAACTGAAGCTTGTTGGCACCTTCAGCTTCCGGCATGGGAGCGCCTAGTTCAGAACTCTTTTTCAGGTGCTTTTCGGCACTGTCAAAGTCTTGTTTCATCATGGCCATATTGCCCTTAATGGTATAATAAGTAGAACGAACTGGCTTGTAGAGCAAGTTAGGGTACCAAACAGAATCTAGGATTCTTTCCACTTCCTCCATATCTCCTCTTTCCATGGGCTCCTGAATTAAACGCAATGGACCAATAAAGAAATGGCTAGCCAATCCAATCACACCTACAAAATACAAAATGAAAGCAGGCCAGAAACCGCTGGAAATATTAACGCCAACTGCCGCCACCAAGGCCAGCAAACTCAGCCAAAAACGATACTTGATAATGGTATTATAGAATTTCATGCGCTTATTTTGGGGGGCAAAGATAAGCGGAATTCATGAGCAGTCAATAAGCGAGTAGAATCGCTTGGGAAGTTTAGTCTTGAGACTTACCTTCAACAAAAAAAATTTATGGTAAAATACTTGCTTGCCTTTGTTTGCCTGGTAGCAACATTTCATTCAGGTGCTCAAATTACCCCTTCACCCCTGGTGAAAGAAGGTCAGGGCCCTTATACACAATTGATCCTTCGTTCTGCCATGGTGATTAATGGTACAGGTTCTCCTGCGTATGGACCTGTAGATATCATTATTGAAAACAATCGTATTATACGGATTGCCAATGTAGGCAATCCAGGCATGCCAATTGACCCCAAATCAAGACCTGTATTGAAAGCAGGCGGCAAAGAAATTGATTGCAGTGGCAAATATGTTTTGCCCGGATTAATTGATATGCACGGCCATATCGGAGGAAAAGCACAGGGAACTCCAGCGGAATATGTATTTAAATTATGGATGGCACATGGTATCACAACCATTCGCGATCCATCAGCAGGCAATGGATTAGAATGGGTATTGGACCATAAAAAGAAAAGTGCAGCCAATACCATTACAGCACCTAGAATCTTTGCCTATACAGCATTTGGACAAGGAAGTAAAACGCCTATTGTAAACGCTGAACAAGCCAGGTCATGGGTAAATGAAAATGCAGCCAAAGGAGCAGACGGCATTAAATTTTTTGGAGCGTCGCCGGAAGTAATGGATGCTGCCATCAGAGAAAATAAAAGACTGGGATTAAGAAGTACTGCGCATCATGCACAGTTAGATGTAGCCAGATGGAATGTAGTACAATCTGCAAAAGCAGGCATGACAAGTATGGAACACTGGTATGGTTTGCCGGAAGCCATGCTTGAAAATGGAACCCTCCAAAACTATCCAGCCGATTACAATTACAACAACGAACAGCATCGTTTTGAAGAAGCAGGTAAACTCTGGAAGCAAGCAGCAGCGCCTTATACAGAGAAATGGAATAAAGTGATGAATGAGTTGATTGCCGCAGATTTTACACTAGACCCAACCATGAATATTTATGAAGCCAATAGAGATTTAATGCGTGCCAGAAGAGCAGAATGGCATGAAGATTATACCTTACCATCTTTATGGAAATTCTACGAACCTAGCAGGGTTTCGCATGGATCTTACTGGCATAACTGGGGAACAGAGCAGGAAATAGAATGGAAGAACAATTATAAACTCTGGATGACTTTTATTAATGAATACAAAAACAGAGGCGGTCGTGTAACCGCAGGATCCGACAATGGGTTTATTTATCAACTGTATGGTTTTGGATTTGTACGTGAACTAGAATTATTACGGGAAGCGGGATTTCATCCGCTGGAAGTGATACGCGCTGCAACCATGCACGCATCACAAGCTTTGGGCATGGAAAAAGAAATTGGCACTATTGAGCCAGGAAAGCTAGCAGACCTCTGTGTAGTAGATGGTAATCCATTAACGAATTTGCAATATTTCTATGGCACAGGTGCAATAGAACTGAATGACCAAAATGAAATCATCCGCAAAGGTGGCGTTGCATATACCATTAAAGACGGCATTGTGTACGATGCCAAAAAATTATTGGCGGATGTAAAGCAAATGGTAGATGAAGAGAAAAAGAAAACAGGATGGCAATTAAAGCAACCCGGAATAAAATAAAAATCATTTAATTTCGCGCCGATTCCAGCGCTGCAATAAGCGCAAAGTGAATCAGGGTCTCGTAGTTCAATGGATAGAATAGGAGTTTCCTAAACTCTAGATCCAAGTTCGATTCTTGGCGAGACCACTTTTTAACCAGAACCCTTGATAATCAAGGGTTTTTGTTTTAAATGGAGTTTGTTATATTATTATAGACTTTTATTTGTGTAGCGTTTTGTGTAGCAGAATGATGAATTTAGTAAAGAGGTTCTAAAAAATTACTTTAGAAAATGTTGTAGGATTTATCTCCATTGAAGCGATTAGGTATTACAGGAGCACTAATATTAGTGCTTACAAAACGTGAAAAAGAATTTAAAAAAGTACTAATTGAAGCAGCTTTTAGATTTATAGATTTTAATTTCATTGGATAAAAGTCTTTTATTCCATATACATAATTTGTAGATTCATTATAAAATTTTAGGGTATCAAAAAACTCAACAACTTCTTTATCAGGAAGTTCATCTTTTGGAGATTCTCCAACACTAAAAAGAGCTGGGCAATCAATTTTAAGAGTTAAATTTTCCCAAAATCCTTGATATAAATTATACTTGGAACCATGATGAGGGACTTGAACTAATTGAACTTCTTTAGTTATTTTTTTTACTAGCCTCTTAAATGCTTTAGAGTTTGCATCTGAGGTAAGTAAAACACTTTTTTCAGAATTTGAAATTTCTATAATTGTAGCTAATTGATGAAAATCTGGAGCAGTACTTGATATTTTCTTTTGATATCTTGCTTGAGAACGAGAAAAGGTAAAAAAGTCTTCGCCCAAAGGAGCTTTGAAATTTAAAAATATATCATTAAAAATAAAAATCGAAGCGGAATTAGAACTTACTTTATCAATATTCAATATTATTTTTTCACCAATAGCTCTTTCAAGAACAGATAAAAACTTTTGAGTTACCATTTGCTGTTTTTGACTGGCTAGAATTAAAGAAAATAATCTGAAATACTCCGTTTCAAATGTGTGAAAAAAGTTTTCAATATAAATTTTATTATCTATGCAATATTCCAATAAATCTGCAAAACCGCAATAATGATCATAATGGAGATGTGAAACAATTATAAAATCAAAGCGAATAATTTTTTTGATTTTAACTTCATCTAATATTGGATTTAACCCATTAAAAAGGTTACAGTCTATCAAGCCGTAATGACTTATATTATCCCTTTCCCATTCAAGTAAAATCGAATCCCCTTGTCCAACATTTTTAAAGGTTATATTCATCACAGCTTATTCGATAATTTCATACTTCCAAATCTTGCATAAAAATCAAATGTCGGAAACTCATTTTCTAAAACAAGCTTAGAACCATCCTTAACCTCCATCATCATACCATTGTCTCTTTCGAATAGACACAACTTAAAAAAGCTACCAATTTTAAGTTCAAAATTTTTAAATAAAGAGATTTTAAGCTCTCTTTCTTCATAGATTTTTTCCTCTTTATCTATTAGGCACTCTAATGTGACTGTATTAGCATTTATATAAAGCAATTTTGCTGAAATATTTTCTACCATCTTCCACTGTTGGAATTTTACTTCCTCGAAATAATAACTATTACTTTGTACAGTATCAAGCTTATTTTTCAGAATTGTTTCAGCTTTTTCAGATTGGCTATTCCCTGTACTAATAGTTGGAAGACCTAACTTTTCAAATAAAGAATCTTTATCTTCTGAAATAAATGTGGGATAATAATCATCGTGCTCAACAAGGGCACTGTTCATTTCATTTGATAATAAACTAACATTATACATATTGGATTCAAAAAGCGATATATTATTAAATGTTTTCTCCATCAGGTTTTCCAATAAATTGTACTAGAATTTGCTCTGCATCTTTTATCAATAACTTGAATTTTGAAAATGATGGCGTTGAAGTCTTTTCATTAACTGAAATCTGAATCATCAAACCTACATTTCCAAATAAATCCCTATTGAACTTTGTGTTCAAATTAGAAAGATTAGATTTTTGAATGTCTTTTTCAGTGAAATTGCCTAATTGAAATCTATAATCTTTATCTGCTTTTTTAAATTCATAAACTAACGCAAATTCATTCAGTTGTCCAAAAACATTATTAAAGTATTTTTTTCCTTCTAACAATTCAGCGTATTTTACTGGCTCATAGATATCTACAAAATCGATTGTAATTTTATTATTCTTAGTTTTAATAAACCCATCAATTTTAGTTACCTTTTCATATATATCGAAGAATATATCTATAATTGGGTTTTGCTTTTTTACTTCAGCAACATCCCCTTCATAAACTAATGTAGCTACTTCTTTATTAAATTGTAAAATAAATCCAGATTCTCGAAATACTAATCGAGCATTTTCATGTATAGAACCATCATTGTCAATTCCATATTCCAATGGTTCATAACTAAAATATGGTGCAAGAATTGATTTAAAATATTTTGAAAAGGTAAGTATATGTATATGACCAACCGTGTATGTTATTTTTCGAATCTTCATATTTTAAGTCTGCTGAGTTCAACTGATTAGTGCAATTTTTAAACAAAAGGCAAAAAAGCTTTTGAGGGCTTTTTGCCTTTTGA
>VFQO010000752.1_pt1 | contig 30770 bp, 30 predicted proteins | sample 3512331 | NCBI WGS metagenome assembly VFQO01 (sample SAMN10412371, study PRJNA504923) | tailings metagenome | isolation source: Replicate 3 from Balatoc abandoned mine | place: Philippines: Itogon, Benguet | collected 2017-08-28 | reverse complement strand
GCCGCTTGCTTCCGTGAACGTAGAAAGCGCTCTTCGCATCGATCCAGTGATCGCGCGGCTGGTCCCAGTCGGTCTTGCCCATGTCCTGCACGAAAAGGCCGCGCACCGCACGGACCTGCTCGGGCTTGAGATAGAGGTGGAACATTTCCACCGTGTCGCAGAAGAAATCCGGCGCCGCCTGGCCGGCATAATGGATCTGCGCCTTGGGGCCGGGATAATCGGCGAGCAGCATGCCGTCGAGCGCACAGGACGTGCCCTGGCTGATTTCCAGCGGGACAACCGCGTCCGCGGTTTCCGGCCGCCCGCAGGCGGTGAGCGCGACGGCCGCCAGCGCGGCAAGGATGAGCGTAGGTCGTACAAGCTTCATTTACGGAATCTCCAGGTTGCAATGCCCAATGGTGCCGCAATCCAGGCGAACATCACCAGACCCAGCAGCCAGGGATCGGCCAGGGCGCGGGGGAAAACGGTCGCCAGTCCGTACAGGCTGCGAACGTCGTCCAGGGCAAAGATGTTCAGAATGCGGAACACGTCGGCCGGGTTCGCCAGCAGCAGGTAGGGAAAGATTTCGCCGCCGTAGCGATCGCCGGTGACGACCAGCGCGCCCAGCAGCAGCAGATCGAACACCAGCACGAAGAAGAACCACAACGCGATGGCCATGCCCGATGCGCGGGTGCGATCCGCGGCAAACACCGACACCATCACCGCGAGGCTGAGGAAGGCCATGCCGAGCAGAACCGAGCTGAACATGAAGCCGAAGTAGTGGAGCAGCGCGCCGAGGTTGAGTTGCGTGGCCAGCACGACGGCGACCAGGCCGAAGCCCGCCACGGTGGAGAACGCCAGTGCCGCGGCCAGACCGAGATATTTGCCCAGCAGCAGCTCGAAGCGGGTGATCGGCATCGACAGCAGCAGATCGAGCGAGCCGCGTTCGCGTTCGCCGACGATGGCGTCGAAGCCGAGGATCAGCGCGATCAGCGGAATCAGGTAGATCACCAGGCTGACCAGGCTGGCGATGGTGAACTCGATCGAGCGGAATCCGACTGCGCCCTGTTGCGCGCCGCCGAAGTAGGCGATGGCCAGCGCGAACACGGTGAACACCAGCGCCACCGCGAGCACCCAGCGGTTGCGGATGCGGTCCCAGAATTCCTTGCCGGCGATGATGCCGATTTGCCTGAATTCCATCAGCGCCCCCTTTAATCGGAAAAGCCGAAGAACACGTCTTCGAGCGAGGGCTCGCGCACGTGCAGGTCGAGCACTTTGCCGTCGAGCGCGGCAAGGGCTTCGAGCACCGCCATCTTGGCTTCGCGCCGGCACTGCACCGCAACGTGGTCGTCGCGGGCTTCGATGGCGCTGATCGGCAGATGGCCGAGCGCTGAGCGCACCGCGTCAAGATGTTCGGGCGCAATCCGGATGTCGAACCACAGCGGCAGATCCATCTGCTCGCGCAGCGCCTGGACGCTGCCGATGGCCTGGATTTTGCCCGCGGCCATGATCGCGAGGCGGTCGACCCGCTCCTGGATCTCGGCCAGGATGTGCGAGGTCAGCACCACCGTCACCCCTTCCGTTCTGAGCCCGCGCAGGATCGCGTAAAACTCGCGGATCGCTTCCGGGTCCAGGCCGGTGGTCGGCTCGTCGAGAAACAGGATCTGCGGCCGGCCGAGCAGGGCCTGGGCAAAGCCGAGACGCTGGCGCATGCCCTTGGAATATTCGCGCACGCGCCGCCTGGCCGCGTGGGTAAGCCCGACGCGCTCCAGCGCAGGGGCGCAGTCTTGCAGGGGGGCGCCTTTCAGCCGCGAAAAGAACTGCAGGGTTTCCAGTCCGGTCAGGTTCTCATAGAGCACGACGTTTTCGGGCAGGTAGCCGATCTTGCGCCGAACCGCGCGAAACCCGCTGCCCGACACCGACGCATTGTCGATGAGTATCTCGCCCGAGGTGAGCGGGATCAGGCCCAGCATCATCTTGAACAGGGTGCTCTTGCCGGCGCCGTTGTGGCCGATCAGCCCGAACAGTTCGCCGCGGACAATTTCGAGATCGACGCCGTCGACCGCATGCACGGCGCCATAATGTTTGGCGACGGCACGCGTCACGACGACGGTTTCGGCATTCGAAGCGGGACGCACCTCAGCGGGCGCCGGGGAAATACTTGCCAAGCCAGTTTCTCCAGTCTTTATGGTCGGGATGCATGCGCGGTTTCGGGTCCACGATGCTGGGCGCGCGCAGCAGCGGGAACTGCTGCCCCACGATCCGCAGGGTCTGCACGGCCGGGCTTGCGAGCAGCAACTTCATCATCGGATGGCGCCAGGACAGCCGGTCGACCACGTCGTTGGCTTCGTAGGGGACGTCGCCTATGCCGTCGCCATTGCGATCCCAGCCAAGGTAGTTGCTCCAGTGATTGCCTTCCTTGGCGCCCCACGTCTCATCGCGCGAAGCCACATAGCGGACCTGTTCGCGGTTGGAGATGAAATCGTTGCGTTCGACCTGGTTGTTGATGGAGCCGGCCCACAGATGCACGCCGACGATATTGTCGACCACCAGATTGCCGCGCAGGGTATTGTACTCGGCGTCGTAGATGAAGAATCCGCGGGCATTGCCGGCCACCACGTTGTTCTCCACCAGGGCGTCCTGGATCGTCCGCAGCATGATGCCGTGGTCGGAATTGGCCCACGCGCGATTGTTGCGCACCACCTGGTTGCGCACTTCCATCAGCGCAAGGCCGCCGCGGTTGTGGTGCGAGTCGTTGTCTTCCCACAGGTTGTAGTAGGAATTCATGTAATGCGTGCCGTAGCGGCTGTGGTGCAGGCGGTTGCCGCGGAAGATCGCATGGTGCGAGACGTCGACATAGATCGCATCGCGCACGAAGCTGATGCGGTTGCCGATGATGCGCGCACCATCCGTGTTGTAGAGCTGGATGCCGTTGCCACGCTGGGAGGAACGGTAATCGCGCTTGCCGGTAATGAGGTTGTTTTCGATGCGCACGTCGTTGGCCTTCTCGATCCACAGGCCGAACAGGTTGTAGCTGAGGTCGCAGTTGCGCACGACCGCACGGTGCGCGCCCGGCCAGATGTAGATGCCGGCATTCTGATCGAGCAGGCTGTCGCCCGAATCGCTCACGATCAGCCCCTCGATGACGACATCCTCGGCAATGACGCGGATGGTATCGCCCTTGAGGCCGCCGCTCAGCGTGGGCCGATTGATTCCCTTCAGGGTCAGGGGCTTGTCGATCAGCAACCGTTCCTGGTAGTGGCCGCGTTCCACCCGTATCACGTCGCCGGGCGTGGCCCGCGCTATGGCAGCGGCGATCGATTCGCCCGCGTGCACCGTCCACTCGGCCGCCTGGGCGCCGGTTCCGGCAAGCAGGCAGGCCAGCACGCCGAAAATGACGCGGCAGCCCCTTAATACAGCCATTGCAGGGACGGCTGGCTTTGCAGGAATTCGAGGATGCCGGCGCTTTTCATCAGCAGGAACAGGGCGGCCGCGATCAGCAGATTCTTGAACCCCACGTAGGAGGCCATGTCGGCCCACGAAGCGGGACGCAGGTTGCGACCCCACCACGGGCCGTCCTTGACGTAGGGCTTGCAGCGCATGCGCACCACCAGTTCGTAAGCGCTCCACGCCAGCCACCAGCCCAGCACGATGCCGGGGCCGATCTGTCCGGCGGCGCCGAGCACCCACACCCACGTCACCAGGAGCGCCAGCGCGAGGCTGGCTGCCTGCAGCAGGCGCGGCTGCGCCAGCGCCTTGCGGCTCCAGGGGAACAGGTGATCGAAGAATTCCTGCCCGATGAGGGCGGGCAGGCTCTGCCGTGCCGCAGCGGCAGAGGAGAGGGCCGCGACGGCTGGCACGATGGGGATGAAGTAGCCATCCGCCCCGATCGCGGTCAGCGGCTCGCCGGCCTTGGTGCGGCGCTTGCGCTCCTGGGCCAGCGGCGGGCAGGCATGGGCATCGTAGTAGAGCACCTGGCAGTCCAGGCACAGCAGGCATTCGCGCTGGTCGATGCGGCCGCTAGCGTCGATGGCCTGCGAGCCGCAGCCGACGGCGCACGCGGCGCAGGGGCCGCACTCCTTCTTGCGCTTGAGACCCCACCAGCGGAAGGTGGAGGGGACCGCGAGGGCGGCGCCGAGCGGGCACAGGTACTTGCAGAACGGGCGCTCGAAAAAGGCGGAAGCCACGATCAAGACCGTCCAGAAAGTCACGAAGGGCCAGGAGCGGTTCCACACGCCCACCAGGAAGGTGGTTTTGAACGGCTCGACCTCGGCGAGCTTTTCAGCCAAGCCGATGGAATAGAAGGACACCGCAAGCAAAATCGCAAAAATGCCGTATTTGATCCACTTCAGGCGGTCATGCCAGTTTTGCGGCAGCAGATGGCGCTGGTAGCGCTTGAGCCCAAGTTTGCCGGCCACATGGTAGACCAGCTCCGCGAGCGAGCCGTAGGGGCACATCCAGCCGCAGAACATCCCGCGTCCCCAGAAGAACACGCTGACGATGATGAAAATCCAGAACAGGAAGATGAACGGATCAGACAGGAACAATTCCCACTTCCACTCGAACAGGATGGAGTGAAACCAGGTCAGCACCTGGGTAATGGATGGCACGGCCAGCAGGTAAAAACCGACGAAGCCGATCGACGAAATCCATAGCAGGTATTTGGGGATATCCTTCCAGCGCTTGTCTTTCAGCGTTGAACGCCGGACCAGCTTGTCACGCAACGCATACACCGTTCCCGCCGCAGTGAGCCAGAGCAGGAACAGCACGATCTCGGTCTTGCGCGATTTCCACACCGTCACCCAGGTCGCTTCCGGCTTGACGATTTTCGGGCGCCCCCCTTCAAGATAACGGCCGGGCAGCCAGTACTCGCGATCGAAGTTGACGAAGGTGCGGGAACCCGTCTGCGGGTCCATCTTGTTGGCCAGGAACACCAGGTTCCACGGGTAGGCCGCGCTGAATGCCGGCGAGCGGATGATGAAGATGGCCGACTCGCGGTAGGCTGGCGCGCCGGCCGCCTCGATCCCGTACAGGTTGAGATAATCCAGATCGCGGAAAGTGAAGGTATCCATGTCCTGCGACACCTGCACCCGGTCATAGATCCCGCCGCGCACAAAGCCCGAGCCCTTGAACGATTCCAGGCCGCTGGCAATGAGGAAAATGGCATGCTCGTCAGGCTTGAGCCGGGACATCAGGCTTCGGTAAACGGCGTCGCCCAGCACGCTGCGGCCCACCGCCGGCGCATTGAGATAGCCGAAATGAATGTCGATGTAGGGCTGCTCCGAGCGCGGCATCCCGACTGCCGCAGTATCGACCTTGAGTCTCTGGACGCTGCCGTTCTTGAGCAGCGCATTCCAGTCCAGTTTGCCCTCGTCGACCTGGCTGAACTTCGCCTGGGGGCGAACGGTAGGTTCGATGATGCCCACCTGCTTTGCAACCGCCAGGCCGCTGCGCAGCACGACCTGGTTTTCCGCGATCACCGTCACGGTGGCCCCGGTGATGGCGTCCAGGCCGATGATGCCCTGATCCGGCCTGCCCGCACCCACTTCTATTTTGGCGCCTACGAATTTGCCCAGATACTGATTGACGAACTTGGTGAGTTCCAGCTCCGGGATGCCCAGCAGCAGGATCGGCTCGGAATGGCGCAGCACCCGGATCCCGGTGATGATGCCCTTGGTATCCATGCCAATCAGGGTCACCACCGGCTTGCCCGAGTAGGCGGGGATGTCGACGATGTCGGTGGACAGAAAGACGTAACCGATCAGCTTCCGGTCGTCTTTCCTGCCATGTCTTTCCTTCTTGCCATGATCCTCTTTCCCGTCATGGCCTTCCTTCCCGTCATGGCCGCCTTTCCTGCTCTGGTAGGCCTCGACATAAGCAGGCTTGCCCATGCGGTGGGAAAAGCTGTCCGCGCCGGGCAGCACATCCTTGCATGGGACATAGGCGCAAAGGTCGGGGTCGGTGGACAACTGTGCCGGCAGCGGTGCCTCATAGCTTCCGCCGACGGCCAGCCCCCAGGCGCAGAACAGGTAAAGTGCAGACAGGAAACGGGCAAAAAAACCGGCAGGATAAATCATGGAAAAACCAGCGAGCCTCTGAACATCGAGCGGAACAAACGTAACCAGGCTGCGGCGCCCGCTCGGGTGCGGATTTCATTCGCCCCGTTTATCGCAGGCGCACGGCAACGATACCCCATTCCCCTTGTTCGGGGAACGGGGCCGCCGTCAAGCCTCGACAATCATGCGGCTGCGCATTTCCATGTGCAGCGCATGGCAGAAGTGCGTGCAGTAGCACCAGTAGATTCCGGGTCTGTCGACTTTGAAGGTCACGGACTTGGTTTCCTGCGGATTCACAATGAAATTGATGTTGTGCCGCTGGATTGCGAAGCCGTGGGTCAGATCTTCGACCTTGTCGAGGTTCGTGAGGATGATCGTGACTTCATCCCCTTTCTTCACCCTGAATTCGCGCAGACTGAAAGCGGGGGCCTGGCTGACGAGTTTCACCGTGACCTTGTTGCCGTTGCGGAAGACGCCGGAGTCCTTGAAGTCCTTCACCGCGTGCGGAAAGTCGTCGACGTTGTAGATCTGGCGCGTCTTGATGATGTCGCGGCGGACGATGATGGAGTCGTGCGGTTCCGAGGAGACGGGGTTGTCGTGCACGAGCACCATCTTGTCGCCGCTGATGTCGATCAGCTGCGATGTTTCGGGATGCAGCGGCCCCACCGGCAGGAAGCGGTCCTTCGAGAACTTGTTGTCGGATACGAGGAACTTGCCGTCGCACTCGCGCGTTTCGCCCATCGACGTGAAGCCGTGACCGGGCTGGTAATGCACGTCGAAGCGCTCCACGACGACGGTGGCGTCCTTGTCGCCTTGGTACGCCTTGATCGCGCCGTCGATGTTCCACTTCACGACCTGGCTGTCGAGGAACAGCGTCGTGTAGGCGTTGCCGCGGCCGTCGAAGGCCGTATGTAGCGGCCCGAGACCCAGTTCGGGTTCGGCGACCACCGCCTTGCGCGGCTCGTCGAGCTCGCCGTCGAACCACTTGAGCACGAGCTCGTGGGCGATGAGGCTTCCCGACGGCGAGAGTTTCCCCGCGCATGCGTAGTATTTGCCATCCGGGCTGGCATTCACGCCGTGCGGGTTCTTCGGGATCGGCACGTAGCAGGTCAGCGCCGTCTTCGGATCGGCGTTGGCGGAGCGGGTGCCGTCGACGACCGGCACCTTCGAATCCCCGTAGGTCTTGAACTTGCCGTCCTTGACCGCCTGCTCGATGCGGGCGACGTTGAAAAACAGGCACGTGTCCCATTCGAGCGACATCATCTCCTCGTACTTCGTCGCCATCTCGGTGTTGTACTGGGTTGTGGCGGCCAGCTTTCCGTCGTACGAAGTCGCCACCAGCTCGCAGTTCCCGTCGATCAGCACTTGCCAGCGCACTTCCATCGACTCGGCATCGATGCAGCTGAAGAGGGAGCGGTAGTGCGCGGTGTCATCGATGCCTTTGCCGAAGTTCGGCAGCGGAATCGAGAACTCGGCACCGCAGAACACGCGGGTGGTGTGGTTGATCGAACTGTCGACCGGATCGCGCTTGTCCGGGAAGGTGCCGTGGAAGCCCTGAATGTTCGGCAGCTGCGTAATCCGGTCGCATTCCATGGTGTCCAGGCGGACACGCGCAAGGCGGCAGTTGATCTTGTCGTTTACGAACAGGTATTTGCCATCGTAGGTGCCGTCGGTGTAGGACGGGTGCAGGTGGTGGGTGTCGCCGGTGTCGTACTTCACGGAACCATCCGGGTTCGTGCCGATGATCGCCTTCGACTCGTTCGTTATTCCCCAGCCGACCATACAGTCGGTGTTGAACACCGGGATGCGCTTGAACTCGCGGCCCGACGGCAGGCCGAAGACACGCACGTCGCCGGCATGGCCGGCGCTGGAAAACATGTAATAGGTGTCGAGTTTGCCGGGCGCCACCTCGTACGGGCTATGCGCGGCCACTTCGCCTTTGGCGCCCGGGGCCGCTTCGGTGGGGACCGATTCCTTGTTGCAGGCCGACAGGCCGAGCGAAAGCCCTGCGCCGGAAAGGCCAACCAGTGCGGTGGTACCCAGGAATTTGCGGCGGCCCAGGTCAGGCTGGGTGTCGAGTGTTTTGATGTCGTCGTCCTGTGTCATGATTGCCCGGCTCCATGTATCAAAATTAACCGCTGACTATCGATTCGCGGAAAGAAAAAAACCCGAATCGTTCGAAAAGGCGTGGCTGTCGAGCGCCCGCCACTGCGGCAATACGCCGCAGTCGGACTCTAGCAAAAAAAGATAAGCAAATCCATTGATCCCGACAAATGGCCGTCTGCAGGCCCTCACGCGATCAAGCGGGTGTTGTTCCGGAACGACACTGGGGGTACGGTGTTAAGGCCTTGTTTTAACGTTGAATAGTCATTTCCCCCGACGGGGCTGCCGAGCCATGCACTTTAGAGGTACTCCTTAATATTCCCGGATATCCATCCTGGCGAAAGACGGACATGAGAGAAAAACGCGGATTTCTGCAGCATTCGCTGCTGCTCAAGTTAGGCGGCGCACTGGCGCTGATCGCCTGCTTTGCCATCCTTGGCATGGCGAGTTCGGGCATCATCGCCGAATCGGCGCAAGGCAGCGGCGAAGCGATCAACCTGGCGGGCAGCTTGCGCATGCAAGCCTACAAGATGACCAGCCTTGCCTTGTCGCAGGGCGCCGATGCTGCAGTCCCGCTGCGCAAGGGGGTCGACACCTTCGAGGCCACCCTGCAGGATGCGCGCATCACTGCCATGATGACGAAGCAGAGCAAGACGGCCTTGTCCGGCAGCTACACGGCGGTGCGGGATGCCTGGAACGACCGAATCAAGCCGCGCTTCCTGGCAGTAGCGGGAAAGGCTCCGCCCGGCGCGGCTGACAAGGTGCCGTTGATCGAGGAGGTCACGCTGTTTGTCGAGCAGATCCAGGATCTGGTCAAGCAGATAGAACGCGACACCGAGGCCAAGATCCTGGTGTTGCGCATGGTGCTCGGTGCCGCCTTGCTGATGACCCTGCTGGTCGGTGCGCTCACCCTGTATCTGGCACGCAACGACTTGATCCTGCCGCTGCGCGACCTGCTCGCCTTCGCCGCCAACGTCGGGCGTGGCAACCTGGCGGCGCGCACCGAGCATACCGGCAACGACGAACTGGGGCGGCTGGGGCGGGCGTTCAACCACATGGCCGAAGATCTTTCCAAGCTGTATCAGAACCTGGAGGCGCGGGTGGAGGAAAAAACCGCCGAGCTCACCATCGCCAACCGCTCGCTGGAACTGCTCTATCACTCCATCGCGCGGCTCTATAACGGGCCGGTGGCGCCGGATACCTACGTCATCCTGCTCAAGGACCTGGAAAACGTTCTCGGCGTGGGGCAAGGGCTGGCCTGCCTGGTGGAAGCCGGCGACGCGCGTGCGCGGGTGATCGCCAGCACCCTGCAGCCGAACAGCGGCGATGCCGGCCAGTGCGGCCTGATAAGCTGCGCCGAATGCCTGAAGCATCAGGCGCTGGCCGTGCATCCGCTGCACGATGGCCGACGCGTGATGGCTTTGCCGCTCATGGATACCGAGCATCGCTACGGTGTGCTGCAGCTGGAAATGCCGCCCGGCAAGGAGCTGGCGCAATGGCAGATCCAGTTGCTGGAGGCGCTGTCGCGCCATATCGGCATTGCCATCGGCACTGCGCGGCGCACCGAACAGAGCCGTCGGCTGCCCCTGCTGGAAGAACGCGCCGCACTGGCCCGCGAACTGCACGATTCGCTGGCGCAATCGCTGGCCTATATGAAAATCCAGGTCAGCCGCCTGAAGCCGCTGGTGGACAACCCGCAACGCGGCGATGAAGCCGGGAATGTGCTGGAAGAACTGCGCGAAGGCTTGAACAGTGCCTATCGCCAACTGCGCGAGTTGCTCACGACCTTCCGTTTGCGCATCGATGGCGCGGGACTGACGGCCGCCCTGCAGACCACCGTGGCCGAATTCTCCAGCCGCGGCGACATTCCGATCACGCTGGAAGCCCACCTGGCAGGCTGCACGCTCACCCCGAACGAAGAAATTCATGCCCTGCAAATTGTGCGCGAAGCTCTCTCCAACGTGCTCAACCATGCCCAGGCCCGGCAGGCGCAAGTCAAAGTGGCGTGCACCGGCGATGGATCGGTTCTGGCCACCGTCACCGACGACGGCATTGGCGTCCATCGGGCAGCGGGAGCACATCATTACGGCATGACGATCATGGAAGAGCGGGCAAAAAATCTGGGCGGCCAGGTGACGGTCGAGAGGCTGCCTGTGTTCGGTACCCGCGTCACCCTGCATTTCATGCCGAGCAACCGGCGTAAAATCCCGGTACCGATCCACCCCGCCCAGGCCTAGGTATTCATGAATCCGGCAGCTCCCCAGACCATTCTGATCGTCGACGACCACCCGCTGTTCCGCAAGGGCGTGATCCAACTGATCCAGGCTGTGCCCGAATTCCGGTTCGTGGGCGAAGCCCCCAGCGGAACAGAGGGGATTGCACTCGCCCGCGCCCTGCAACCCGACATGATCCTGCTTGACCTCAACATGAAGGACATGAACGGCGTCGAAGTGCTGAAAGCGATCAAGGACGACGGCCTCGATTCGCGCGTCATCATGCTGACCGTTTCGGATCAGGCGGAAGACCTGATCGCCGCGCTGCAGGCCGGCGCCGACGGCTATCTGCTGAAGGACATGGAACCGGAAGACCTGATGCAGCAACTGGGCGAGGCGGCTCGCGGCAAGATCACCATCAGCGCACGCCTCACCCAGTTGCTGGTGGCTTCGCTGCGCGAGAAGAGCCGCCCCGCCGGCCTGGCCGAAGCCGGGCTGACCGAGCAGGAAAACCGCATTCTCGAACATCTGGTCGACGGCAAGAGCAACAAGCTGATCGCCAAGGACATGGGGATTGCCGAGGGCACCGTGAAAGTGCACGTCAAGCATCTGCTCAAAAAGCTTAACCTGCGTTCGCGGGTGGAAGCCGCCGTCTGGGCCGATCGCTGCCGGCGGCAGGCCAAGCCCTGACCGGCCGGTTGCCGGCGGGGGAATCCGCAAGCGCTGGCATTTCCCCCGATCGGTTCAACAGATCCGCGGCAGCGGGTCGTCTTCCAGTTCGTCGAGAACACGGCGGCCGCCGAGCTCGGTTTGCAGGATGACCCGGCTGTCGCCGGCTTCGATGCGGCCGATGATGCGCGCGTCGGCACCCTGGGGCAGCGCCTGCCAGCGCGCAAGGACGTCCCCGGCCGCCGCCGCATCGGCCACCGCGACGACACGCCCCTCGCAGGCCAAATAATAGGGGTCGTAGCCCAGCATTTCGCAGACAGAAACGACTTCCGGGCGCAGCGGCACCGCGCGCTGTTCGAGCGCCACGTTGTGGCCGCAGGCACGCGCGATCTCGTGGGCGACGGTGGCCAGCCCGCCGCGTGTGGGATCACGCATGAAGCGTAGACCGGGCAGGTCGCGCACCGCCCGCGCCAGCGGCAGCACCGAGGCCGAGTCGGAGCGCAATTCGCCGGACAGGCCGAACTGCTCGCGCGCCAGCATCACCGCGATGCCGTGGTCGCCCACCGGGCCGGACACCAGCACCGCATCGCCCGGCGCGATGGATTCAATTGCGAGTTTCGCCTGCGCACGCCTGACGCCGATGCCGGCGACCGACAGGTACAAGCCGCCGCCTTCGCCGCGCCGCACCACCTTGGTGTCACCGGCCACAACGGCCACGCCGCTTTCCCGCGCCGCTGCCGCGAAGCTGGCGATCAAGCGATCCAGCACGTCGACTTCGAGCCCTTCCTCGATCAGCGCCGACAGGGTGAGGTAGCGCGGGTCGGCGCCGGCCACCGCGAGGTCGTTGACCACGCCATGCACCGCCAGCGAGCCGAGGTTGCCGCCGGGGAATTCAAGCGGCTGCACGGTGAAGCCGTCGGTGGTGACCATGGGCTCGCCATCGAGCGTCGGCAGCGTCACCGCGTCGGCGTCGGTGTCGAGCAGCGGGTTGCCGAGATGACGGGCAAAGATGTCGGCGATGAGTTCGCGCATCAGGCGGCCTCCGTTGCCGTGCGCGAGGAGGATACGGGCGTCGTCCATGGTTCTTTTTATGGGTGGAGGAATTCGATGACCTGGCCGAAGCTTAACCCGGCGTCGTTGACGGGTACACGTTGCGGCAGATGCGCGGCAAAACCTGCGGCCTGAAGGCGGTCGATGACCGCCTCGGCGAGCAGGCGGTTCTGGAACACGCCACCGCTGAGGCCGACCGACTGGATGCCGGTTTGCGCACGCAGCTGCTGCGCCTGTTCGGCCAGCGTCTGCGCCAGGCTGAGATGGCAGCTTGCTGCGCGCTCGGCAACCGCGCGCGTGGGATCGGTCAGCATCGGCAGCAGCGGCGCCCAGTCGCTGCGCCAGATTCCGGCCGGGTCGCGCTCGAGCGGCAGCGGTATGGCTGTGCCGCCGGCAACATCGCCAATGGCTTCCAGTCGCATCGGGCCTTCGCCCTCGAAGCTGGCGTGGGTGCAGACGCCGCTCAGGGCTGCCGCGGCGTCGAACAGCCGCCCGATCGCCGAACTCGCCGGGCTGTTGATGCCTTGCGACCAGGCCCGCTGCAGGGGCTCCGGCGCAAACGGCGCCGCCTGGCCGGTCTCCCACAGCAACGCCGCGGCGGCGCGCCACGGCTCGCGCCCGGCCTTGTCGCCGCCGGGAAGGCGGAAGGGACGGAACGAGGCGGCGCGCTGCCAGCGGCCGGGGGAACCGGTGAAGGCCTCGCCGCCCCACAGGGTCTGATCCTCGCCGAGGCCGACACCGTCCCAGGCGAACACGATCCATTCTTCGACTTCGGGAAATTCCCAGGCCAGTGCGGAAGCGTGGGCGTGGTGATGCCAGATTTCAGCCAGCGGCAATCCGCTGTCGCGGGCGTAGCGGCGATAGCCGTAACCGGGATGGCGATCGATGAGCAATTTTGTTGCCTGCACCTGATACAACCGCTGCAGGTCGGCGGCGACCTGCGCCAGGGTATCGAGGCTGCGCAGCGTATCGAGCTCGCCGATGTGCGGCGAGACGACGGCGCGCCTGCCCCAGGCAAGGCAGAGCGTGTTCTTCATGTGGCTGCCGAGCGCCAGCACGGGTTCGGCAAGCGGCGCGGGCAGCTCCAGTTCCAGCGGCGCTGTGCCGCGCCCCAGGCGCAGCGGCCGGGGGATGCCGGCGATCACGCGATACACCGGATCGTCGGCCGGGCGCACGATGGGACGGTCGTGGTGCAGGAAGGCGTCGGCGAGATGGGCGAGGCGGATTTGCGCTTCATGGTTTTCGGTCAGCACCGGCTCGCCGGAGAGGTTGCCGGAGGTGGCGACCAGCGGCTCGGCGAAATCGTTCAGCAGCAGATCGTGCAATGGTGAATAGGGCAGCAGGCAGCCGATTTCCGCGAGGCCGGGGGCGATGTGTTCGGACAGCCGGGAATCGGCACGCTTCGGCAGCAGCACGATGGGGCGTTCGGGGGAGGCGAGGACGCTGTCCAGCCCGGGAGGGAAGTGCACCGCATGGCGCAGTGCCTCGATGTCGCGGAACATCACGGCCAGGGGTTTGGTGGGTCTAGGCTTGCGGGTGCGCAGCGTGGCGACGGCTTCGTCACGGGTGGCATCGCACAGCAGGTGGTAGCCGCCGACGCCCTTTACCGCGACGATTTTCCCGGCACGCAGCGCGGCGACGGCGGCGGCCAGCGCCGCTTCATCACCGTCGAACGTTTCCTCGCCTGAAACAAAGTGCAGATGCGGCCCGCACACCGGGCAGGCGATCGGCTCGGCGTGGAAGCGGCGGTCGAGCGGGTTCTCGTATTCGCGCCGGCAGTCCGGGCACAACTCGAAATCGCACATGGCGGTATTCGGGCGGTCGTAGGGCAGGGCGGTGATCAGCGTATAGCGCGGGCCGCACTGGGTGCAGTTGATGAAGGGATAGCGGTGGCGGCGGTTGGCCGGATCGTGCAGTTCGGCGCGGCAGTCGGCGCAGACGAAGCCGTCTGCAGGTAAATGAATATCGGCGGCGCTGATCGACTGGCTGTCGAGAATGGAAAACGCTTCGGTGTGCGCAGGCGCACAGGCGGTGACGGCAAGCGGGCCGGGCGCGGACAGCGGCGGCGCTTCGCTCAGCAGCGCATCGCTGAAGCGCTGCAATTGCACAGGCTCGCCCTCGGCATGGATTTCCACGGCGCCGTCGACGTTGCGCACCCAGCCCGTGATGCCATGCTGATGCGCCAGGCGGTAGACGAAGGGCCGGAAGCCCACCCCCTGCACCCGGCCGCTGATGGTGATGAATTGCGCGGCGCGTTCAGGCATCGGCGGTGACGCGCACGCCGCCCGCCCACCAGATGCGGCAGGCGCCTTCGTCCGACACCATGCAGGGGCCGACCGGGTTGCGCGGGGTGCAGGCACGGCCGTAGATGCGGCACTGGTTGGGATAGATTTTGCCCAGCACCACCTTCGCGCAGTCGCAGCCGGGCGGCATCTCGCCGGCGCGGCGGCGGCCAGGTTGATTGGAGTCGGCATCGGCGTGGTCGGGGAACAGCAGGCGCGCGTCGTGTTTGGCGAAGGCCGGCTTCAGCGCATAGCCGGATTTTGGAATGACGCCGATACCGCGCCAGTTGGCGTCGACGATGTCGAGCGCCGCGTTCATGAAGCGCTGCGCGGTGGAATTGCCGCCGGGATGGGCGACTTCGCGGTAGCAGTTGTCGAGAAAGCGCTTGCCGCTTTTCAGCTGGCGCAGCACCGAATAGAACGACGCCAGCAGCGACTCCGGCGCGAAGCCGGCGACCGCTGCGGGGATGTTGTGTTGCTCGATGACGAAGCTCCATTCCTCCGGCCCCATCACCGTGGACACATGTCCCGGGGCAACCAGGGCATCGAAGCCTGGACTTTCGGAGTCGAGCAGCATCGCCACCGCCGGCCAGGTCAGCCGGCCGGACAGCAGGATGCTGAGATTGCCGGGCAGGCCTTCGGCCAGGATCGCCGCGGTCGGGGCGGTGGTGGTCTCGAAGCCGGCGGCGAAGAACACCACCGCGCGGTCGGGATTCTCCAGTGCAATTTTCTTCGCATCGAGCGGGCTGGCGATCGGCCGCACGTCGGCGCCGGCGGCCTGTGCCTCGGCAAGCGAGCGCACCTCGCCTTTCTTCACGTTGACCGGCACCCGCAGCATGTCGCCGTAGGCGACCAGGATCACGCGGTCCTTGAGCGCCAGTTGCATCGCCTGATAGACGTCCTCTTCCGGACACACGCACACCGGGCAGCCGGGGCCGGGCACCAGTTCGAGCCACGTCGGCAGCGCACCGCGCAAACCGGCATGGGTGATCGAGCGCTCGTGGCCGCCGCACACGTTCATGATCTTGATCGTGCGATCGAAGTCGAGGGCGTGGATCTTCTCCAGCCAGGCGCGGGCGTCGTTCATCATGTCGTGGCGTCTCTCATCATGCGCTGGCGCTGTGGAATTTCTGGCCGTCGCTCTGGATGGCGGGACGGCGCGACTGGCCGATGGCGACCCGTGCGCGCTGCGCGGCGAGCTGTTCGCGCAGCCAGGCGTACCAGGCATCCATGCCCAGGTCCTTGCGCGCCGACAGCTGCATCACCGGCGCCGGGTTGGCCAGATTGCGCAGGTGCGCCTCGGCCTTGTCGGGATCGAAGTCGTCGAGCACGGCGAGGAGATCGGTCTTGGTCAGCAGCATGGCGTCGGCGGCGCGGAACATCACCGGATATTTGGCCGGCTTGTCGTCGCCTTCGGTGACCGAGAGCAGGGTGACGTTGAGGTGCTGGCCGAGGTCGAAGCTGGCGGGGCAGACCAGGTTGCCGACGTTCTCGATGAACAGGATATCGACGCCGTCGAGCGTCATGTGATGCAGCGCGTCGTGCACCAGATGGGCGTCGAGATGGCAGGCGGTGCCGGTGACGATCTGGTGCGCCTGCACGCCCTTGGCGCGGATGCGCTCGGCGTCGTTCTCGGTTTCGAGATCGCCCTCGATCACGGCGCAGGTGAATTCGTTTTTGAGTGCGGTGAGCGTGGCTTCCAACAGTGCCGTCTTGCCGGAACCGGGCGAGGACATCAGGTTGATCGCGAGGATGCCGCGGCGGTCGAAGTGCTCGCGGTTGTGCGCGGCCTGGTCGTCGTTCTTGGCTAGCAGCCCTTTCAGCACCGACACCGCTGTCGCGCCTTTGGCGACGGGCTTGAACGCGAGGTGCTTGTTGCCGGGGGTGAGGTTGCAGCCGCAGGTGTCGCACATGGTTTGGGGGTCAGGGGTCAGGGGTCAGGGAGGGGATGGTTTCGAGTTCGACGCTTTCGAGCAGGAGTTCGTCGCCGGAGATGATCCGGGTGTGCCAGTCGCCGCAGGCGCCGCACAGCAGGCGGTTCATCGCGGCTTCGGTGTCGGCGCCGCAGGTCTGGCAGCGCACCCGGATCGGCGCATGGGCGAATTCGAGTTCGGCGTGTTGCATGCGGCTGCCGGCGGCAGCCAGCGGAAACGCCGTGGCCAGCAGTTCGGGCACCACGCCGGCGAGCGGGCCGATGCGCACGCGGATGGCGGTGGCACGCCTCGCCTGATGCTGATCGATCACGGCATCCACCTGTTCCACCAGCGCCTGCGCGACCGCCAGTTCATGCACCGCTTTCATCCAGGATCTGGTCCAGCAGTTCCCAGGTGCTACGGGCGTCAGCCTCGGCGATCTTCTGGATGGCGTAGCCGACGTGCACCATGACGAAGTCGCCGATTGCGGGCGGTTCGTCCTGCATCATGAACAGGCTGACGTCGCGCCACACGCCCTTGGCCTGGCAGCGGGCGCTAAAGCCGTCGATCGATTCGATCTGCATGGGGATGGCAAGGCACATGAGCGTCAATCAGTCACTACACTGATAACCAGTATAAGAGATTTGCCGACACTCACATCCGGTCAGGCTTATTAGCAAATTATGATGATGAATCATGTGCTTGAGCGATCTTCTCGGTTGTTATTCGAATACCGTGCTGATAGATTGAATTCATGAAAACGCTCGTGCTCGGCATCGGCAACACCCTGCTCACCGACGAGGGCGTGGGGGTGCATGTCCTGCAGGCGCTCGAACCCGAGCTGGCGCTGTGGCCGGATGTGACCCTGCTCGACGGCGGCACCCTGTCCTTCACCCTGGCGGGGCCGATCGAGGAAGCCGATGCGCTGATCGTCGTCGATGCCGCCAACATCAAAGCCAGGCCGGGTGGCTGGGCATTGCTGAAAGGAGAGGAGATGGACGCATTCCTGATGGGCAACCGCAAGGCCTCGGTGCATGAAGTGGGGCTGACCGATCTGCGCGCCATCGCCCTGCTGGCGGGGCACTGGCCGGACAAGCGGGCGATGCTGGCGATCCAGCCGGATGTCATCGACTCCCACCCCGGCCGTCGCCGCCGCCATTCCACCCGCGTGTGCGGCCATACGCGAATTGATCCGGGAATGGCAGCATGTCGCTTGACGCCATCCCCATCCACGTCGTCAATCCGCCGCCGGGCGAATCCGCTCTGACCGGCAATGCGCCGCCCCTGCTGCGCGAACTGGCCGAACAGGTGCGCCGCCTGCTCGAAACCGGCGAGCCTTCCGCCATCGATCTTTCCGCCTTGCCGCTGACGCCGCCCGATCTCGACTGGCTGCGCGAAAAGCTGGGGGAGGGCGAGATTGCCGTCACCCTGCAGGCAAATGGCGAATCCACGCTGAACGAGACCGCCTGTCCCGGCATCTGGTGGGTGACGCATCGCAACGAACAGGGCGCGGTCACCGCGCAGTTCATCGAAGTGGCCTTCGTGCCCGAACTGGTCAAGGCTGCCCCCCAGGATGTGGCGATCGGCCAGGAATATCTTGAGTTAATGATCGCCGATCTCTAAGGTGAGTTGAGCGCTGTCGTGTTTCAAGGCCGTTGCGGTATCAACGCGCCCGAATCGGGAGACAAACATCATGCAGGGTTCGCTGATCGATGCATTCGCGCGGCAGGGCGTCAGCCGCCGCAGCTTCCTCAAGTATTGCGCCACGCTGGCCTCGATGATGGCCTTGCCGCCCGCGGCCGGGCGCGCCATGGCCGAAGCGATGGCGGCGGCGCGGCGGCCGTCGGCGATCTGGCTGCCGTTCCAGGAATGCACCGGCTGCACCGAGTCGATCACGCGTTCGCACTCGCCGACCATCGAAGGCATGATTTTCGACATGATCTCGCTCGACTATCAGGAGACCCTGATGGCCGCGGCCGGCCACCAGGCCGAGGCAGCCCGGCTCAACGCGATGCAGGAGAACCACGGCAAATATCTGCTGATCGTCGATGGCTCGATTCCGCTGGGGCTCGACGGCGCTTTTTCCTGCATCGGCGGCCGCTCCAACATGGAGATGCTGAAGGAGGCGGCGCAGGGTGCCGCCGCGGTCGTCGCCGTGGGCACCTGCGCCGCCTTCGGCGGCATCCCGAAAGCCAACCCGAATCCGACCGGCGCGGTGCCGGTGTCCGACATCGTCAAGGACAGGCCCATCGTCAACATCCCCGGCTGTCCGCCGATCCCGGTGGTGATGACCGGCGTGCTGGCGCATTACCTCACCTTCGGCAGCCTGCCCGAGCTCGACGCCAAGGGCCGGCCCCGCGCCTTCTTCGGCGAAACCATCCACGACCGCTGCTACCGCCGGCCGTTCTACGACCGGGGCAAGTTCGCCAAGAGCTTCGACGACGAAGGCGCGCGCAATGGCTGGTGCCTGTTCGAGCTCGGCTGCAAGGGGCCGGTGACCCACAACGCCTGCGCCACGGCGAAATGGAACGGCGGCACCTCCTGGCCGGTGGAATCCGGTCATGGTTGCCTGGGTTGCTCCGAACCCGATTTCTGGGATGCCGGCGGCTTCTACAAGGCGCTGTCGGTGCCGGCCGATCCGCTCAGGATCGCAGGCGTCGCCGCAGTGGCGGGTGCGGCGGTGGGTGTGGGTCTGAGCTTCGCCAACCGCGCCAAGAAGGGTTCGGCAAAGAAAGCGCATCAACCGATCACCCTGGCCGATCTGGAGAAATGAGCATGAACGATCTGCAATTCCTGACCTGGGTACGCGGCCCCGGCCTCGACATCGCGGTGGGCATATTCCTCTTGGGGGTGTTGTGGCGCCTGTTCGAAATCTACTCGCTGGGCCGCAAAAAGGATCTCGCGGCGCCACGCCATGCGGCCGGCGCGTCCGGCCTGCACACCGTGTTCCGCCGCTCGATGCCGCCGCACGGCATGTTGAAGCGCTCGCCGGTGAGCTACATCGGCGGCTATATTTTCCATATCGGGCTGGCCATCGTCGTGTTCGGGTTCGCGCCGCACATCCTGCTGATCCAGAATCTCACCGGACTGTCATGGCCCGGGCTGCCTTCGCAGTTCATCGACCTGGCAGCGGTGGTGACGATGGCGGCGATGGTGGTGGTGCTGTTCGACCGCATCAACAAGCCGGCCAAGCGCTTTCTCAGCACCTTCGAGGACTGGTTCGCCTGGGCAGTCACCTTCCTGCCGGTGCTGACCGGCTGGCTGGCGGTGCAGCACCTGCTGCTGCCCTACACCCTGATGCTGGCGCTGCACATCCTCTCGGTGGAAGTCCTGCTGGTGGTCCTGCCTTTCACCAAGCTGCTTCACGTCTTCACGCTGTTCGGTTCGCGCTGGTTCAACGGCAAGGCCAATGCACATAAGGGCGTGCCGGTATGAACCGGCCGGACGCATACCACCTGGCGGCCGCCAAGGAGAAAGCCCGATGAGCGCCTCACTGGAAAAAGTCACGCAGACCCTCAAGGAAGTCATCGACGCGCCCATCGCCAGCTATTTCGAAAGCTGCGTGCGCTGCGGCCTGTGCGCCGAAGCCTGCCTGTTCTACACCGAAACCGGCGATCCCAAGTACACGCCTATCCACAAGGTGGAGCCGCTGCGCCGCGTCTACGAGCAGGAATACACGCTGCTGGGGCGGCTGAAGAAGATGGTCGGCCTGTCCAGGCCGATCACCGACGAGGAACTCGATCAATGGCAGGAGCTGGTCTACGACAGCTGCACCCTGTGCGGACGCTGTTCGCTGATCTGCCCGGTCGGCAACGACATCACCTACATGATCCGCAAGTTCCGCGAGGGCATGGCGGTGTCGGGCCACGTGCCGGAGGGCATCCGCGGCGCCACCAAGCGCACGGTCGAGATCGGCGGGCCGATGGGCCTGAAGTGGCCGGCGGTCGCCAACGTGCTGAAGCGGGCCGAGGAAGCCACCGGCGTGACGATCCCGGTCGACCAGGCGGGCGCCGATTATCTGGTGCTGCTGTCGTCGATGGAGATCGTCAACTATCCGGAGTACATCGAGGCGCTGGCCAAGATCTTCAACAAGGCGGGCATCAGCTTCACCCTGGCGTCCGGCGCCTTCGAGGCGACCAACGCCGGCATCCAGATCGGTGCGTCCGACATCGCCAAGGTGATCGTCTCGCGCATCATCGATGCCGCCGAGCGGCTCAAGGTCAAATATGTGCTGTCGCCCGAATGCGGCCACGCCTACACGGCGATCCGCTGGGAAGGCCCCAACCTGATCGGCCGCCCCTACCAGTTCGAGGTCGTGCACGTGCTGGAACTGCTCGATACGCTGCGCCAGAAGGGTGTCCTGAAGGTGAAGGACAAGTTCAAGGACCCGCTGATCCTGCACGACCCCTGCCAGATCGTACGGCGCGGCGGCGTGCTGCAGGCGCCCGAGGCGCTGATACGCGAGGTGGCGGAAAACTTCATCCCGGTCGCCGACCAGCAGAAATGGAACTGGTGCTGCGGCGGCGGCGGCGGGGCGTCGGCGATCCATACCGAGCCGGCGGAGGCGTTGCGCGCCAAGGTTTTCCAGATCAAGAAGCGGCAAATCGAGGAGGCGGGCGTCGGCACCATGGTGACCTTCTGCGCCAACTGCCGCATCGTGATGGAAGAGGCGCTCGACCATTACGAGATGAACACCAAGCTGCTCGGCCTGACCGAACTGCTGGCCGAACACCTGGAGGACTGATAAAAAATGAGCACAGCACAACGCGTCGTCGTCGACCCCATCACCCGTATCGAAGGCCACCTGCGCATCGAGGCGGAAACCGACGCCGGCGGCAGGATCACCCGCGCGTATTCCGCCGGCACCATGGTGCGCGGCATCGAGATCATCCTGCGCGGGCGCGACCCGCGCGATGCCTGGGCCTTCGCCCAGCGCATCTGCGGCGTCTGCACCCTCGTGCACGGCATCGCCTCGGTGCGCTCGGTGGAAGACGCGCTGCACCGCGCCATCCCGAGCTACAGCATTCCGCGGAACGCCGAACTGATCCGCAACCTGATGATCGCGGCGCAACACGTCCATGACCACGTGATGCACTTCTACCACCTGCATGCGCTCGACTGGGTCGACGTGGTGTCGGCGCTGAAGGCCGACCCCAAGGCCGCCTCGGCGCTGGCGCAGAGCCTGTCCGGCTATCCCCGGTCGTCGCCCGGCTATTTCGCCGACGTGCAGAAGAAGGTGAAGACCTTCGTCGAGCAGGGGCAGCTCGGCATTTTCGCCAACGCCTACTGGGGCCATCCCGCCTACAAGCTGCCGCCGGAAGCCAACCTGATGGCGGTGGCGCACTACCTCGATGCGCTCGCCTGGCAGCGCGACGTGGTCAAGTTGCACACTATTTTCGGCGGCAAGAATCCGCACCCCAACTTCGTGGTGGGCGGCGTTCCCTCGGCCATTTCGGTGCATATCAGCGGCAGCGGCCAGGATGCCACCGCGCTCAACATGGTGGGCCTACAGACGGTGCAGAACGTCATCCGCCAGATGCGCGACTTCGTCGATCAGGTCTACCTGCCGGACACCCTGGCAATCGCCGGTTTCTACAAGGACTGGGCAGGGCGCGGCGAAGGCCTGGGCAACTTCCTGTCGTTCGGCGACCTGCCCTCGAAGGGCTTCTGGGATACCGGTTCCTATCTCATCCCGCGCGGCGTCATCCTCAACCGCGATCTGTCGACCATCCATCCCATCGACCTGGATGCGGACAACGAAATCCAGGAATTCGTCAGCCACTCCTGGTACAGATACAGCCAGGGCGACAAACAGGGCCTGCACCCGTTCAAGGGCGAGACCGAACTAAGCTACACCGGGCCGAAGCCGCCCTACGCACACCTCGATGTCGAGCAGAAATATTCCTGGATGAAGTCGCCGCGCTGGCAGGGCAAGTCCATGGAAGTCGGCCCGCTTGCCCGCGTGCTGATGCTGTATGCCGGCGGCAATGCCCAGGCCAGGGAACTGGTGGACATGAGCTTGAAGAGCCTCGACCTGCCGGTCGACGCGCTGTATTCCACCCTCGGCCGCACCGCTGCGCGCACGCTGGAATCGAAGATCCTGGCCGATGTCATGCAGGGCTGGTTCGACCAGCTGATGGCCAACATCAAGGCCGGCGACGTGCGCACCTTCAACGAGCAATACTGGGAACCGTCGGCCTGGCCGAAGCACATGCAGGGCGTCGGCCTGATGGAAGCCCCGCGCGGCGGCCTCTCGCACTGGATCGTCGTCGACGACGCCAGGATCAGCAACTACCAGGCCGTGGTGCCGAGCACCTGGAACGCCGGCCCGCGCGACGCGCAAGGCCAGCCGGGCGCCTACGAGGCGGCGCTGCAGCACAATCACGTGATGCACGACCCGAAACAGCCACTCGAGATCCTGCGCACCATCCATTCCTTCGACCCCTGCATCGCCTGCGCCGTGCACGTGACCGACCCGGATGGCGAGGAACTGGTGCAGGTAAAAATCAAGTGATGCCGATTGAAAACGGAGAACACGCAATGAAGCCGATGAAACCTGCACGCCCGATCGCACTGGCTGCCCTCTGCCTGTTTGCAGGCACCGCGTCTGCGCATACCGGAAGCCAGACGCTCGCCGGATTCACCGACGGGCTGATCCACCCCTTGCTGGGGCTGGATCACCTGCTCGCCATGATCGCGGTCGGCCTGTGGGCGGCGCAGCAGGGCGGACGGGCGTTGTGGGCGGTGCCCGCCGCCTTCGTCGGCGCGATGGGGCTGGGCGCCGCGCTGGCCCGGATGGGCGGGGAACTGCCGCAGGCCGAAACCGCCATCGCCCTGTCGGTGCTGGCGCTGGGCCTGCTGATCGCCACGCGGCGCCGCTGGGCGGTGCCGGCCGGCATGGCGGTCACCGCCGTTTTCGCGCTGTTCCACGGCCATGCCCACGGGCTGGAAATGCCGCAGGCGGCGGCGCCTGCGCTGTATGCCCTGGGCTTCGTGCTGGCCACGATTTTCCTGCATGGCGTGGGGATCGCCAGCAGTCTGGCCGGCCGTCGCGTGGTGCAGGCGGCGGGAGCGGGCATCGCAACCGCCGGCCTGGCGCTGATCTTCGCCATGTGATGCGGCGCCCGGATATAGACGCAAGTTGCAAGACAAAAGTTACAAGTTGCAAGTTGCAAGTAAAACATTGGGTTGTGCAATCTTTGTGATTTTTCACTTGATGTCAGCAGGTGCTGTTTGAAGGTGCAAAATTGAAAAAGGCCCATCCATTCCCACGGGCCCAAGCGCGATGCGGCTGGCCGCTCCACCCCTCCTGCGCGGTTGACTAGAATGATAGGAGTAAGGCGCGCGTACAAGCTGTTGGCACCTGTGATGCCGGGCGCGTCAAGGAGGTCATGATGAACGCCAGACTCAATGAAGTGCTTGTGCACATCGATGAAGCTCTCGACGAGGACAGCTTGCACAGCCTCGAAGAGGGCATCCGCCGCGACGCCGGCGTGGTTTCGGTGGGTCACAATCCGGAACAATCCCACATGATCATGGTGGTCTACGATTCGGAGTCCACCCGGGCTTCCAGTCTTCTCCACAGCATCCAGGAGCAGGGCCTGCATGCCCAGCTCGTCGGCCTGTAAGAATCGGGTGGACTGATTGCGCCTGCTGCGCCGGCGGCAAGCTCAGTCCCAGCGGTTGTCGCGCACTTCCACCCAGCCCGCCACGACCCTGACCGGAAAGCTGGCCACCGCGCAATAGGCCGGCGGGGCGGCGACTGCGCCGGTGCGCAGGTTGAAGCGGGCGCCATGGCGCGGGCAGACGATCTCGTCGCCGCGGACTTCGCCGCTGGCGAGTTCGCCGCCATCGTGGGTGCAGGTGTCCTCGATCGCGCAATAATCCCCATCGAGGTTGAACACCGCCACAGCCGCCCCGTCGACATCGACGACGCGGCGGCTGCCCGGCGGCAGCGCTTCGATGCGTGCCACTTTTACCCAGTCAGCCATCAAACCAGCCCCAGCTGCAAGCGCGCAGCCTCGGTCATGCGACCTGGCTCCCACGGCGGTTCCCAGACGATTTCGACGTGGGCATCGCTCACTCCCGCCACCGTCCTGACGCTTTGTTCGACCTGCGCGGGAAAGCTCTGCGCCACCGGACAGCCGGGGGCGGTGAGGGTCATGCGGATGTCGACGCGGCCGCCGGCGTCGAGGTCGAGCGCGTAGATCAGGCCCAGGTCGTAGATATTGACCGGCAGTTCTGGATCGTAAATCGTGCGCAGAGCGGCGATAACCCGTTCACGCAACCCGGTTGGGTCGAGGCCTTCCGCGGCCAGGCGCGCCGGGGCGCTCATGGCTGCGGCGCGGGCAACGAAGGCTGCGGGCAGAACGGGGAGGGGCCTTCGGTGCACACCGTTTCCGTCCTGTGTTCGAGCGCGGCCTGCAGGGTATGCCAGGGCAGCGTCGCGCACTTCACGCGCATTGGAAACGCATGCACGCCTTCCAGCACGCGCAGCTTCCCCACGCCTTCCGTCGGGCCGTTTTCCGCCAGCATGCGATGCACCCGGCGGAACAGGGTTTGAACTTCATCCAGCGGCTTGCCCATGACCGCTTCGGCCATCAGCGAGGCGGAGGCCATGCAGATGGCACAGCCGGCGCCCTCGAAACCGATGTCCTGGATCGTGCCGTCCGCCACTTTCAGATGCACCTGGACCTCGTCGTTGCACAGCGGGTTGAAGCCGTGCGCATGGTGGGTGCTGCCGCGCGGATTCCTGGGGTAGTGCCGCGGATGTCGGTTGTGTTCCAGAATGACCTCTTCGTAGAGGCTGCGCTGATCGGCCATCATGCTGTGCGCTCCTTTTCCGGTAGCGGCAGCGCGGCTGCCAGATGCGGCTCCAGCCAGCCGGCGAGGCCGCTGTGCTCCGCAAGCGTCAGCGCTTCCGCGATGAAGCCGCGCAGCAGCAATGCGCGCGCCGTATCGGCGTCGATGCCGCGGCTGCGCAGAAAGAACAGCTGCGCTTCGTCGAGCTGGCCCACGGTCGCGCCATGTGCGCACTTGACGTCGTCGGCATAGATTTCCAGTTGCGGCTTGACGTCGATTTCGGCGTGCGGCGAGAGCAGCAGATTGCGGCTGGATTGCTGCGCGTCGGCCTTTTGCGCGCCCGCCTGCACCACCACGCGCGCATCGAAGATGCCGCGCCCGCGCCCGGCGGCGATGCCGCGCCAGGTCTGGCGGCTGGCGGTATGCGGCGCGGCGTGTTCGACATGCAGATGCTGGTCGATGTGCCGCCGTGCAGCGGCGATGAAGAGGCCGTCGAGCTGGCATTCGGCGCCGGGTTCATCCAGGCTCACCCAGGTGTCGTGGCGCGCCAGGCGGCCGCCGAGGCTGATCGACAAGGCATGGTAACGGCTGTCGCGCGCCTGCTGCACCACAGCCAGGCCGGTGTGGGTGGCGGCCGCGCTTTCCTCGGTCAGCTTCAGGTGGGTCAGCCGCGCGCCTTCGCCCAGCACGATCTCGGTGACCGGGTTGCTCCAGTAGGGGAGGCCGGGGCTGCCCCGGTAATGCTCCACCAGCACCGCCTCGGCACCGGCTTCCAGCACCACGAGGTTGCGCACGTGCAGCATGGCGTCGGCCTCGCTGACGCTGTGCACCACGAACAGCAGCGGCAGCGCGCGGCGGGCGGGAACGTACAGGAACAGTCCGTCCTGCCACAGCGCGCTGTTGATCTGGGCCAGCGCCGTGCCGCCCGATATCCTGCCGGCAAGCTGGCCGAGGTGGCGGGCCGCTGGCGCGGCGTCGGCGTGCGCGGCGAGGCTGTGCACTTGGACCACGCGCGGATCGGCATCGGCCTGGCGGCCATTGCCGAATCGCAGCACTGTCCCCGGATAATCCTCGCTCACGACGGTTTCCGGAGCCTGCTCCGGGGCATGCCATTCGGCCTGTTCCAGAGTGGCGAGCGAGGTGTATTTCCAGTCTTCTTCACGCGGGGTCGGCAGCCCGCTCGCGAGAAAGCGCTCCAGCGCCTGGCGGCGCGAAGCGAGACGATCGGCCGACGCAGCGATGGCGTCGAGCGCGTGCCGGTAGCGGCTGGCAGTCTGCGTATTCATGGCCGCGTCTCCTCCTGCGCTTCGGGGATCAGCCAGCCATAGCCGCGGTTTTCCAGTTCCAGCGCCAGGCCGGCGTCGCCGGAGCGCACGATGCGTCCGCCCGCCAGCACGTGCACGCGGTCGGGCACGATGTAGTTCAGCAGGCGCTGATAGTGGGTGACCAGGATGACTGCGCGCTCCGGGCTCTTCAAGGCGTTCACCCCGTTTGCCACGGTCTTCAGGGCATCGATGTCGAGCCCGGAATCGGTTTCGTCGAGAATGGCCAGGCGCGGTTCCAGCACCGCCATCTGCAGGATTTCGTTGCGTTTTTTCTCGCCGCCCGAGAAGCCTTCGTTGACCGCGCGATACAGAAAGCTTTCGTCCATGCCGAGCAGGGCCAGCTTGCTTTTCACCGTGTCGAGAAAATCCAGCGCGTCGAGTTCGGGCTCGCCGCGCTGCAGCCGCATGCTGTTGAGCGCGGTGCGCAGCAATTGCACGTTGGCCACCCCGGGTATCTCCAGCGGATACTGGAAGGCGAGGAACACCCCGGCGCGGGCGCGCTGTTCCGCTGCCATCGCCAGCAGGTCCTGCTCCAGGTAGCGCACGCTGCCCGCGGTTACGGTGTAACCCTCGCGCCCGGCCAGCACCTGGGCGAGCGTGCTCTTGCCGGAACCGTTGGGGCCCATGATGGCGTGCACTTCTCCTGTGCGCACCGTGAGGTCGATACCGGCGAGGATGGGCTTGCCGCCGATGGACACGTGCAGATTGCGAATTTCCAGCATGACCTTCTCCTTGTTCCTTATCCCACTGCGCCTTCCAGGCTCACCGCAAGCAGCTTCTGTGCTTCCACTGCGAATTCCATCGGCAGTTCCTTGAACACTTCCTTGCAGAAACCGTTGACGATCATGTTCACCGCGTCTTCCGCGGACAGCCCGCGGCTGCGCAGGTAGAACAGCTGGTCGTCGCCGATCTTGCTGGTGGTGGCTTCGTGCTCCACCGTGGCACTGGCGTTCTTCACCTCGATATAGGGGAAGGTATGCGCGGCGCAGTGATCGCTCATCAGCAGCGAATCGCATTGCGTGTGGTTGCGCGCGTTCGCCGCGGTCGGCAGCACCTTCACCAGGCCGCGGTAGGCGTTGCTGCCGAACCCTGCGGAGATGCCTTTCGAAACGATGGTGCTGCGGCTGTTGCGGCCGATGTGGATCATCTTGGTGCCGGTGTCGGCCTGTTGGCGATGGTTGGTCAGGGCGATCGAATAAAACTCGCCGACGCTGTCGTCGCCGCGCAGGATGCAGCTCGGATACTTCCAGGTGATCGCCGACCCGGTCTCGACCTGGGTCCAGGAAATGTGCGAGCGGTCGCCGCGGCAGTCGCCGCGCTTGGTGACGAAGTTGTAGATGCCGCCACGCCCTTCGCGGTCGCCGGGGTACCAGTTCTGCACGGTGGAATACTTGATGCGTGCGTCCTTTAGCGCCACCAGTTCAACCACCGCCGCATGCAGCTGGTTCTCGTCGCGCATCGGCGCGGTACAGCCTTCCAGATAGCTCACCGTCGCGCCCTCGTCGGCGATGATCAGGGTGCGCTCGAACTGTCCGCTGTTCTTCGCATTGATGCGGAAATAGGTCGACAGCTCCATCGGACAGCGCACGCCTTTCGGCACGTAGACAAAGGAGCCGTCGGTGAACACGGCCGAGTTGAGCGTGGCGAAATAATTGTCGGTATAGGGCACCACCGAGCCGAGGTATTGGCGCACCAGTTCGGGATGCTTCTGCACCGCTTCGGAGAAGGAGCAGAAAATGATGCCCAGGCTCTCCAGCTTGTCCTTGAAGGTGGTGGCGACCGATACCGAATCGAAGACCGCGTCCACTGCCACCCCCGCCAGCGCCTCGCGCTCCTGCAGCGGAATGCCGAGCTTCTCGTAGGTGCGCAGCAGCTCGGGGTCGACTTCGGACAGGTCTTTCGGCTGCGTGCGCGTTTTCGGCGCGGCGTAGTAATGGATGGCCTGGTAGTCGATCGGTGCGTGGTGCACCGACGCCCAGGTCGGCTCGCGCAGCGTCAGCCAGTGGCGGTAGGCCTGCAGCCGCCAGTCCAGCATGAACGCGGGCTCGGCCTTCTTGGCCGAGATGAGGCGGATGACATCTTCGTTCAGGCCTTTGGGTACCATTTCCTGCTCGATCTCGGTGACGAAGCCCCAGCGGTACTCGTCGTCGATGCGCTTGCGCAACTCGGGATTGCTCGATTCAGGATCATGCAACTCGGAATGGCGCACTTCGGTATTGCTCATGGCATTTTCTCCTGCAAGGCTTGCACGTAGACCGGCTGCAATTGCGGCCTGGCCATGTCGGCCAGACTGACAGCCTGCAGCGCCACCCGCAGCGCGTGATTGATCAGCTGCCAGTTGGCGCGCGTCGCGCACCCTCGTTCCAGCGAGCAATTGCCCTTGCCGCGCGCGCACTCGGTCAGGGCAAGCGGGCCTTCGATCGCGCTCACCACGTCGGCCACCGAAATCGCATGCGGCGCCAGAGCCAGGCTGTAGCCACCACCCACGCCACGCGCACTGGCAAGCAGATGCGCGCGCAGCAGGCGTTTCAAAAGCTTGGCCACCGTGGGCTGGGGGACGCCCAGTTCGTCGGCCAACTGCGCCGCGCTGAAACAGCGTCCCGGCTCGCGAGCCAGCCGCACCATCAATACAGTGGCGTAGTCGGTGAGTTTGGCGATCCGTAACATAGGTGTATGCGCTCCAGGATGCCTAAATAGGACTGTATTGGTTCTATATAGTTCAGCCGCTGAATGAATCAAGCCGCAATGGCAACCCCCTCAAGGCGTGCTACAAAACTAAGTCGAGAGCTACCGAGGAGACAGCGCATGTCCCATGAAGCCGCTTTGCAGGCGACGATCGGCGATCTGGTTCAGTCAGGACGCGGCATCCTGGCGGCCGACGAGAGCGCGCCGACCATCGCAAAACGCTTTCAGGCCATCGGGGTCGAATCCACCGAAGAAAGCCGGCGCGCCTATCGCTCCCTGCTGTTAAGCGCGCCGGGGCTGGGCGCCTACATCAGCGGAGTCATCCTGTTCGAGGAGACCCTGGCCCAGAAAACCGATGACGGCAGGCTGCTGCCGGCAGCTGCCTGGGAACAGAGGATTGTCCCCGGCATCAAGGTGGACAAGGGGAAAATACCGCTGGCCCTGAGCCCGGGCGACGAAATCACCCAGGGGCTGGACGGTCTGGCGCAGCGCCTGGCGGGCTACCGCGAGCAGGGCGCCCGCTTTGCCAAATGGCGCGAGGTTTACACCATCGGCAAGCACCTCCCCAGCGTGACCGGCATGGCGGCGAATGCAGAAATGCTGGCGCGCTATGCGGCGGTGTGCCAGAGCGAAGGCTTCATCCCGATCGTCGAACCCGAAGTCCTCATGGACGGCGATCACAGCCTGGAGCGCTGCGCGGATGTCACCGAGGCCGTTCTGCATGCGGTGTTCCATGCCCTGCATCGCCATCGCGTCGTGCTCGAGCACATGCTGCTGAAGCCCAGCATGGTGGTGCCCGGAAAGGCGCAGTCCAAGGCCGGCCCGGAAATCGTCGCCGCTGCCACGCTCAAGGTTTTGCGCCGGACCGTTCCTGCGGCAGTACCCAGCATTCATTTTCTTTCCGGCGGTCAGGGCCCGGAAGAAGCCACGGCCAATCTGGATGCCTTGAACCGGAGCGGGGGATCGTCGCCCTGGCGGCTAAGTCTCTCCTACGGCCGCGCCCTGCAGCAGCCTGCACTGCAGGCCTGGGGCGGCAAAAGCGGGAATGTCCAGGCAGCCCAGCAGGCCCTGCTCAAACGAGCCCGGCTGAACAGCCTGGCCATGCAGGGCAGTTATACGGCAGAGATGGAAAACGACTGACAGCGATCGCGCTGGCCGGCTCTGCAGGAGACCGGCCAGCGCGACCCCTGCCTGTTTCTTTACGAAAACCAGCGCAGGAAGGCCGCCGCCGTGAGGGCCAGAATGGCCAGCGCGGCCAGGCCCTGGAAGGTACGCTTCACGCTCGCATGGCCCCACTCCCTGCTCCGGGCGAGATAGACGGCAGCCAGCAGGAAGCCGGATACCGCCGCTGCCACCTTGACGACGAGGGCGGTCATGGCAACGCTGCTTAAATCCGGCATCTCTCCGTAGTAGTAGAAGCTGGTGACGCCGAACAATACGCCGCTGGCGATTTGCGCGCCCCAGGCAAGCAGGATCAGCCAGGCAAACTGGCGTCCGGCTCCCACCAGGCGGGAGGCGGGCCATAGCGCGAATACCGCGCCGCCGAACACGGCAGCGGCGCCGAAGTTATGCACCACCTGGGTCAGGGCATAGGCAAGGTTTTCCGCTCCCACCGCTTACTTCACCGTGACCTGGATAGAGGGTCCGACGGGATCCTGGAAAAATCCGCCAAAAAACGTTATAACCTTATGAT
>VFQO010011294.1_pt1 | contig 30800 bp, 51 predicted proteins | sample 3512331 | NCBI WGS metagenome assembly VFQO01 (sample SAMN10412371, study PRJNA504923) | tailings metagenome | isolation source: Replicate 3 from Balatoc abandoned mine | place: Philippines: Itogon, Benguet | collected 2017-08-28 | reverse complement strand
AGATGGTTTGCACCGCCTTTCGGGGCAGCAGAGCTAGTGAATTCATGTTCTCATGTGTTCCTAGCCCGTTAACGGGCATCGCCTCTGTAAGCACAGACAGACGGGCAGCCCCTACTGGCCCACGGCGGGCTGGCTCAGAGCTTGGGCGGGGTTGTGCAGCAGTGGCAGACGTTCCCTGTGCATGTTTTGCTTCCCTTCAGCAACGACAACCCGCATGCAGTAGCGCTGTCGTTCCAGCACATTGAACAGCACACCAGCACGAGTAGCTTCATCTAATGGTGAGCCGTGGCGGATATAACGAGGGAATGGCATGCTGGCCGGCAGGCGCGCACCCAGTTGCGCCAGGTCGGCGGCTGCAGGCGGCGGCGCATGGACTTTGGGCGATCGCGTCATCGCCGGCTGCACAAACGTGCGCTTACCGCCCACAGTCGGTCCAGCAGTCTGCGAGTCTGCTGCCCGGGTTGCGACCGCGCCTGACTGCGCACCACCCAAACGCCGCAGGCACGTAGGAACAGCGCGCCGCAGGCGGCTTGATGAATTGCCACGGCACTCACGACACGTTGTTCGCGCCCGGCCAGCGCATGCAGCGGGCCGCACCACTGCCGCAGCCTGCCGCCGCCGCCGCCGCCTGCCGCCGCCGCCTGCCTGCCGCCGCCTGCTCTCGCTCTGAGGGCTTGCCCTGGCCCGCTGCTGCAGGCCCGCTCCCAAACTCCAGCTGCGGCCATGCGGTGCGTGTCGCTGCTGCCGTCGGCCACTGAGGTGATCAAGGAGGTTGCAGCATACTGCGCCAACCCAGCCGACCTGCAGCTCATCGGCCGCTCCCACGAGTGCGACTTCCCGCCGGAGGTGGAGGCCCTGCCAGCCCTGACCGCATCCAAGATCAAGGTGGCTGGTTAAGAATATGGTGTGGGACAGATTGCATGTGCAGCCTGTGTCATGCAGCTGCTGTTATGGGGCGCACGTGGGCAGGCGGGGCGTGTGCGTGTGGGGCGAGCCTGAACCGGCAGGGGGGACAGCGTCGAGTCCGTGCGTGGCTCAGCACTGCTGCGTTGCCCTGCAACCATGCTGCCCTGCAGTGGACGGACAGCTCTGATGTGGACCGCCAGGTATGCCTGAGTGGAGCGCAGCTGGCTGTTTATGGACACATGCGTGCGCCGCTGCTGCGGCACCTGCGGCAGCAGACCCATGCTTAGCTCTCTGTCCAATGGCATGATCCAACAGCATTTGCCAGCGGGAGTGCCGACATTCTGCCAGTGAAATGGTCACTCCGTCCTGCTGTCAACTGGCTGTGCGCAGGTTCGCGAGGAGCTGGCTGAGCAGGGCGGCTCGGGCTCTGGGCTGTACACCGTGGACCGCGAGCTGATGGCCCGCCTGCAGCCCGACGCCATTGTCACGCAGGTGCATGGATGATTGTGTTGTTGCTGGCTGGGGTTGAGGAGGGTGTGGAGGTGTCAATTGGAGTGGACTGGTGGCTGGGTAGTGTGGCAGACGGCATGTCACGCAGGCGGGTTGTTGTGGTTGAGAGTAGGGAGGGCTTGGGGAATGCAGCGGCTGCCCTGCATGCTGCACATGCGGCTTGGTGGGCGCCATGGCGTGCCGCATTGTGAATGCAGCGCAGCTGGAAGGGGGCAGCCAGGCCGCGTGCCCAGCAGGCCTGCTCGGTGCAAGCCGTCAGCGCTGCCATGCACCCCCTCCAGCGCCTCACATGCATACCTCACTTATAGCCCTTGTTTGCCTGCACTTGCTGTGCTAGGTTGCTCAGTCAACTACAGCAGGCATGCCTCGCCTCACTCTGTGCCACCCCCTACCCGCGCTCCCTACCTGCCCTCTCGCTTACTGCAGTCGCTGTGCGAGGTCTGCTCCGTCAACTACAGCCACGTGTGCAACCTGGCGGCGGGCATCGACCCCCCGCCCATCATGGTTGACCTCAACCCGATGTGCCTGGAGGACGTCATCACAGATGCGAGTGTATGTTTGTGTGTTTGTGAGTGTTTGCTGTTTTTGTCCAGTTGGGTAGACAAAGGCCCCGGCCGAACCCGCTGTGCCTGGAGGGAGAACGTCATCACAGATGTGAGTGCATGCTTTTTGTTTGCTGAACCGCTCTTCATTACAGCAGCTGCACCTGGAGGACGTCATCACAGATGTGAGCATGTTTTGGTGCTGGCTTGTGGAGCTGGCACAGGTTTTGTTCAGCGAGCAGTCCAGACGGCTGCCACCTGGGCATTGATGTTTGGGGCACTGTTGCAGACTGCCTCCACTGCGCGGCACTCTGAAGCTCACCCTCTATTTCTGACGCTGCTGCCACACTTAAATGCATTTAGTGACAGCCCAGAACCCAGCGGCATGAGGAATTGAATGGCGCCATGACAAATAGTCATGGAGTGCTCCTCCCCTGCGCAGGTGCGCCGTGTGGGCACGCTGGTCAAGCAGCAAGAGGCAGCAGAGGCGGCGGCAGCAGCTCTGGAGCGGCGTGTGGCGGCAGCGGTGGCGGCTGTGCCGCCCCGGGCAGACAGCGAGCGGCCCTGTGTAGCATGCCTGGAATGGGTGTCGCCCATTTTCGTGGGCGGGTGAGGCGGGGCTGCATGCTCATACCCCAAGTTGTGTAGCACAGCGGCCGCTCCCTGCAACTGGTGCACGTGGCTGGTCACTTGCTGCCGCACCATCTGCGCAAGACACATAGTTGCGAAATGCCTTGTGCTGCTGGTTTTTCACAGCCAAACGGCCTCCCTGGCTGCAGGCATTGGACGCCGCAGCTGGTGCACATGGCGGGCGGGCGGCACCCGCTCAACCCGCCCAAGTGAGCAATTCAGGGGTGTGAGCATGCCATGAGGAGACCTTGAATTGGCCGCAGCTGGACTGCAAATTGACATGTGGCATGATGCAGTGGAGCATGCCTCACATTGCTGTGGCGGCATCATGCCATGCCATGCCATGCTAGTCTGTGCAAGATGCCATGCCATGCCATGCTTCTGTGCAAGATGCCATGCCATGCCATGCTTCTGTGCAAGATGCCATGCCATGCCATGCCATGCTGCGCCATGCCGCAAGTTGCACTTCACCGCTCCCGACCATGTCTGCGCCCAGATTCAGGCTTGGACTTCCGCAATACACACATGCCATGCCTTCCCACCCCATGCACTCCTTGCCTGTTCTGCCGCAGGAACGGCGGCGGCGCCGGCAGCTCCTTCACCGTCACCCCGCAGCAGGTGGCTGCCCCTTGAGCATGGCATGAGCCTGATGTGGCTGCGAATGGCGCATGCATGAGCTGTGGCTCTGCATGGTCCTGAGCAGCAGTGTCAGGAGGCAGTGCAAGCATGGCTTTGCTCAGCGCTGTCCACCCATGCCTGAATGAGTCGCATGGACCACCAACATGCACCTTCCCGTCTGCCTGCCCTGCCCATGTGCTGCAGCTGGCGGACAGCCAGCCGCACTGGATCATTGTGGCGCTGTGCGGGCTGGATGAGCCCACCACTGTGGCTGAGCTGGAGTCCAGCCTGGCAAAGGAGCCCGCCTGGTGAGGAGTTCTGGTTGCTACTCTGTGGCTCAGCAGCGTTGCCTGATGTGCTGCTGCCGCTGTTTGCCTACATGCACGCTTCATTCCTTGGCATGCTAATGGACGCATCGCAATGCGCGATGCTGCTGCAATGGTGTCTGCAGGAAGGAGATGCGCGCGGTGAAGGAGGGCCGCGTGCTCATCGTGAACGGCAACCACATGTTCAACCGGTGAGGACGGGCTGCGCATGGAACCTTTGCCTAAAACCAGGGGCAGCGCTGGGCCTGACTCGTCTGCCCAAGCAACAGCACAGCCCCGCTGGGGAGCTTTCAGCCACCCTTGGCTTTCCTGCATCGTGGTTGCACTTTTAGCCCGCGTGCACTAGCGTGCCCTTCCTCCCTGCCTGTGCAACACCGCTGTGCCAGCTGACTGTGGCCCGCTGCCGCTCCCAACTGCTGTGCAGGCCCGGCCCGCGCCTCGTGGATGCACTGGAGTTCCTTGTGGGCCTGCTGAACGACAAGCCGGAGCTGATCCCAGCCGGCTTCCCCTGGTTCTACTACAAGCCCAGCGACCAGGCGGCGGCAGCGGAAGCCCAGTAGCCCAGTGAGCAGGCGGCGGCAGCAGCGGCACAGTAGCAGCGGCGGCGCAGCGCCGCAGCATAAGCGGCCCCATCCGCGGCTGTGGCTGCTATGAGTGCAGGCTGTGCCGCGCTGAGGTGTGCTGCGCCAGAGCGGCAGTGGAGAGACCAGTTGCTTTTGACGTGTTACTGATTTGCAGCTTTCTGTACAGGATATGCTGAACTGCTATTATATGTGTTGTGAGAGAGACGTGCCGCTGCACAAACCTTTGGCAAGAAACCACCAGCCCTAATGAATCAACGCAAAGAAGAGCGCTGTGCATGAAGCAGGCCGCTTCAGCCGTGGATGCGGCTCCCTCTCACCGGCTGCTGCCTCCCATGCTGCCGCCTTGCGCTGCTGCCGCTGCGGGGAAGCTCAGTCCGCTGCCGCCTGTTCAGCTGCATGGCACTGCCGCCGCTGTTCCCCCAAAATCTTGCACACATGCTTGTGCCTGCCCTCCCGCCAGTCGGCGTGCGAGCAGGCGGTGCCGCAGTACCACACCGCACGACAGGCACTGCAGGGAGTGCAGGCATGGCGGGATGGGTGTCATGGTGTGAGGATGGCGAACGCGGGGCAAGAATTCGGCAGGTCCGCTCAGCTACCCCCGATGCATGCTCCACTGGCCAGCCAGGTAGCACATTTACTGGCAAACATGCATGCCTGCCATTACATTACACAGTCCACAATCGCTCTCACCTGCACCGCATGCTGCCCACCCCTTGGCCCGCAGCTGGGCCGCCCTCCGCCTGCAGGTTGGAGCAGGAAAGGTAGGCGCAGCTCCTGCCGGCAGCCGCCTGTGCCAGCACCACCTGTGCAGCCAGCGCATGCGCCGGCAGCGCTCGATACTGCTCAATGACCCCCGCCCCTCGCTCTGCCGCAGCAATCACGCCAAAGAGAGCTCCGTGGCTGTCCTCTACCCCACCACTGACTGCCGCAGCAATTCCCTGCTGCAGCTCGTCTGCTACTGCCGCAGCCTCGTCCTTCAAAGCCTGCGGGATCTCACCGCCAATAGTGCCATCTGCGACTGAGCAGCAGCTCAGGCGCACGCTGCTAAGCACGTGTCCAACATTCATCGACAGCTGACCAGCCTGCAGTGTGGGAAAGGCGGCGCACGATTTTTTAGTGGGGCGTACACAACTCGCGCAACATGCTGCACTTGTCTCACCCGTTCAAACACAGTGCAGCGTTTCATAACAACAGAGCGCAATTCTGGCACCACCGTAGGACACCAAGCGTTCAGTGGGATCAATCAGCCTGCCCAGCAGTCAGGGCAGCCTGCGATCCTCGGGCAAGGCCGCACCTAGCTACCATATCGTTGCCCCGCCGCTCTCACCTCACCCTGCGCACCCAGCTGGCTGCCCTACCTGATTCTGGGCCTGCGGTCCATGCATACACAAGATCTGCATGGCGCAGCGGGCAGACAGCGCCAGCAGCCCGGTATGGGCGAACGAGTAGGCCAGGTTGTCCCGACCGGCTGCCAGCCGCTCGCCAAAGCTGAGCAGCAGGCTGGCTAGCCAGGTCCAGTTGGATGTGTCCTGTAATGAAGGGTAGGTAGGGTGCCGTGCAGCGAAGTGTCACTGGTAGTGCCAGAGCAAGAGGTGGGTGCCCTGGCGCAATCTAACTTACAACAGCCAGCCAGCAGCAAAGCAGCAGCAAGCCGGCGAGCAAGCCCTGGCCAGCCGTGACGACTTGCTTCAGAATCCAGCTTGCTCGCAAGTAAACCCACCTGCAGGAGCGGCTCCAACGCCGTGCGGACAGGCTGCAGGAAGCGCGCGGTCACGAAGGCTGGCCAAATGTCTGCAACTTCCAGCAGCGACGTGGCTGCAATCGAGGCAACCTGCTTCACGTCCCAAGCGTTCTGCGCAGCTACAGCGCGCTCAGGGGCTGCAGCCACACCCACGCCTGCTTGCACAGCTGCCCACTGAGCGGCGCACATGGCACAGATGTCGGGGCTTGGATCATGCCTGCAGCAGCAACAGCGCATGGTCAACTTGAAAGCAAGCACGTGGGCAGACGACGCGCAGCCTACACATTCAGCTGGCCGTTGCCATAACGAGCTGCTCAGCGTGCAACACAGAAGCAACTTATACTGCGTGTGCAGCCGGCTTACCCGATCGGAGGCACTCCGCGCAGCTCCGCAGCCGATGCAAACGCGTTGTGCACAAAGTTCAGCAGCCCGGCCCATTTCGGCTGGCCAGCCAAAAATGCCCCGCCTCTGGCCAGGTGGTGCACCAGGCGGCACAGCTGGGTGTGCAGGTGGGTGACAGAGACAGCCAGCTGGCGGCGACCACAGGCTGCTTCCGCCGCCCTCACTTGCTGCGAAGTGTCAAGCGTGAGCACTGCCAGCTCCACAACTTTCCACAGCTGCGCAGCCAGGCGATCCGGCGCATGCTGCCAAGTGGGCTCGGCCTGCTGGAGCAGGGCAGGGCTGATCTGCACAAGCAGCGGCGTCAGGCGCAGCGCCGCCACAGCGGCCTCAGCGCATGCCATACATGCCTCTGGCGGCGCTGGCACGGCTCCAAAGTCCACAGCAGCCTGCACCACAACAGCCAGGTTGGAGCAGCGAGCTGCCAGGGCTTGCGCCCAGAATTGCGCATCTGCTGCTGCGGCGCCGCTGCTCTCGCCAACAGCTGCACTGAGCGCTGTGGCAAGCTGGGGCAGCGCCTGCAGGATGAGGGCTGCCACCTGCTGGCAGTCGTGCCTGCTGGCACCTGCGCTCGTGAACCTGCTGGGGGGCTGGCCTGGGGGCTGGCATGGGTCCTGTGCCGCAGCCAGTGTGACCAAGCTGCACGCCAGAGCAAGGCTGTCAGCCCAGGGCCTAGCCAACTCCAGCTGCGCAACCCCTGGCCTGCATCGTACCGGCAGCAGCTGTAGAATGCCAACAGCTGCCTCCACGGACGCAACCAGGCTGCAGCCATGCTGCATGCGGCGCCGCAGTGCGGGGAGCAGGCATTCTGCATGGAGTGCGCCGTTCATGCTATCGAGGAGCTGGTCAAGTTTGGCCAAGCTGGGGGAATCCCCCTGCTCAGCCAGTACCGCCAGCTTGGGCAGTAGTGCTGCCAGGCGGCGAGGCAGCAGCACATCAGCAAGCATCTGCTGCAGTGCGACGTCAGCTTGGATGGCGGCGGCATGGCTGCGCCACACTGGCTGCACCGTCACTGACTTAACAATGGCTCCAAACAAGAGCAGCGCCTGGTGCATATGGTGCGTCGCATCTGCAACCACAGCGCACAGCGGGTGGAAAGCAGTATGGGTGGCAGGCGTGCAGGGTGGCGGGTGGCACAACCGCCTGGACTGAGCACAGCTGGCTGATGCATGCACCCAGTGGCGGCAGTGGCGGAATGGCACTTCTGAGCAGTGGTGCCCGACACCCTCTGACCCAGGGGGCCTCAGCTGGCTGCAAGCAGAATGCAGCAACCCCAATACGCCTGGCTCTGGTAAGGCACACCGACTTACCTGGGTCATCAGCAAACTCAGAAGGCAGCATTAGCAGCGTCGGTGCCATCTCTCGAAGCCAGGGCAGCAGCGCATCCGGACGCGCAGTGCTGCTTGCAAACGCTGCGGCTGCGTCGCGCTGCGCTGGAGGCAGCAGCAGGATGTCTGACGCTGTGGCCATCGCTGTCGCAAACGCTGCACAGCACTCTGCCAGGTGAGCGGACACGCCCAGATGCTCTGCCTCCTGCTGCCCGTAGTGCTCCACAGCCGCCCTGCCGACCGCCAACGACCAGGGGGCAGCTTGCAGCACCAGCTGCGCCGCGGCAGCCACACGGAAGGCCTGGCTGCCTTGCAGATCCAGCTTGCCTCCCAGCATGGCACAGTGCGACAGCGCCCAGCTGGCTGCCACCACCTGCAGGTGTGTACCATCAAGTAAATCGTCCATGGTGGGCGAGCGGGGCAGCGGCCGCGCAGGCAGCGCCGCGGCAAGCCGGCTCAGCACCGCGGCTAACGCCAGCACCTCCCTGCGGTCATGGCAAGAGGCGGCAATCTTCGTGAGAGTGCGACCACAGGCTCCAAGGTGGAATGGGCAGGGCCCGGGCCCTGCCTCGGCGCGAGCGATTCGCTCACTGCCGGAGCCTCGGCGCCGCCCGCTCGTGGGGCTGGTAGCCCTCAACAGCAGCATGCAGCGTTTGCACGAGATCCATCGCCGCGACTCCCTCGGTGCGGCTGGCCGCAACGCGGGCCAGCCGCTCCTTCAGCTGCTGCAGCAGGCTGAGCAATTGAGAGGTCATGGTGACGCGATCGGAGGCAGTGAAGCAGGATCAAGTAGCGCAAGAGGTGCCGCCGCCAACCCGTCCGCCAATGCCGCGGCCGCCAGGTGCCTTCGTGCCAAGTGCGTGCGTCTCATGCCCGGAGCGTGGCCATGCATGGGCACAGCGCACGGGCATTGCCAATGGAATCGGGGAACCTCACGCTTGCAACAATTGTTGCTGCGATCAAACACCATGGCTCAGTAGCGGCAAATAGGCGGTGTGCTTTCGTTGCCTCCGCTCCCCTCCTGCTAAGCTTCTCAAGACCTTGCAGCGAGCTGAGTAATGCAGGCATTCAATGCAGATCATATGCTCCCTGCTACCTTTTCGTGCCGTAGCAGCCACGCTCTGAAAGCGACACTGCAACCAGGCGAGTGGGCAAGCAAGACGCTTTGTACGCCAGCGTGGGCGGCGGCGACGACGGCGTGCGGAGTCAGCGACAAGGGCTCTCCTGCGCAACTCCTCCACTTCTCCGAACTATCCCGAACAACTCGAGCTCAACCGGAGCCCACCGGGACGCACAAAAAGCTCGCGCGCTCGCGGGTCGTCGCCGCCGGCGCCCCTCAGGTGCGCCAGGCAGGTTGGTGTTCATGTATAGATATACCGAAGTACTGTGGCTGCTGCGAAGACGTCCTGGGGGGCTTCCAGCGCGCGCTCGGTGTGCGCTTTCGTCCTACGCGCCAGTGGGCCAGCTGAGGCGCCGATAGGGGGGTCGACAGTGCACAGCGACCCCTATGGAGCGGCGTGTGCGCCTCCCCCTCCACCACCACCGACCGCCGCCGCTCACCGCTGCCGCCTGCTGCAGGTGCCCAGCCGTGGGCCAGGATGGGCGGCCACGGTGGCCTGAACATCCTACCCCAGGTGCGGTTGATTGCACGCGGGACTTGGCAGTGCTTGCGTGCACGCTTCATACTGGGGTCCGCTATCTGCTATCCCCTCACCGGCCGTCCTTCGTGCTGCGCCAATCTCTGCCTTCCCACAGAAGCGCTGGAATGTGTACGGCCGCGAGCAGCGGCTCAAGGTGGCCCGAGATGAAGCCAAGTATGAGGAGGAGCAGGCTGCCGTTCGGGAGAAGGCAGAGGCAGCTGACCGCGAGCGGCGGCGGCAGCTCCTGCTGCAGCGTGCGCGGCAGCGCTACGGGGTGCGTCTGCTTTTGGCTGCCCCGCTGCACCGCCAAGTGCCCGGGAGCTATACACCAGCATTTCTGTCGATGGCCTGCTGCAGAGGCATGCCTTTGCTGCATTTGACTGGCTGCTCCACAGCTATAGCTGGGCATCGTGCGCTGTAGCTGCGCCTGCTGCTCACATCTTGCCGGCTACCAACCCACCAACCCTGCCTGCTACCAACCCATCAACCCTGCCTGCGCCGCACATTTGTTCCTTGCCGCTGCAGGGCCAGCAAACAATAGAGGCTCCAGAGGGTGCAGCCCCGCTGCTGCTGGAGCAGCCGTCTGCTGCTGCCGCCGCTGCGGCCGCCGAGGCTGAGCAGGCGTGGCAGCAGCCGCCGGCGGCAGCCAGCTGGGAGCCGGATGCGGAGGCGATGCGAGGGCTGGCTGCTGGCCAGGCGGACCACATGGCAGCCTTGGAGCAGCAGGCGCAGCAGGCACAGCAGGGGCAGCGCCAGCGTGGCCAAAGGGAGGCTGCCGCGCCGCACCAGGAGCAGCAGCAGGAACAGCAGCAGGGCCAGCGGCAGCGCAAGCGGGGCCGGTGGGAGGCGGCAGCCGCTGCCGGCCCGCCGCCGTCCCTGGCGCAGCTTGCAGCACAGCTGGATGCGCCCAACCCCCTGCAGCAAGCAATCCTCGATGCGGGTGCGGCCGACAGCCAGCATGCATTGGCTGACCAGCAGCAGGAGCAGGAGCAGCAGGGCGGCAGGCTGGAGCGCTTCAACTTGTTTGCTGAAGAGGAGGCTCTCGCCGCCAAGCGCAAGAACCCTGAAGTGGAGGTGGGTGGGTGGGCGGAGAAGGGCGGCCGTGGCGAGGTTTGACCCTGATTTCAGGCAGCTGTTGGATGGCCAGTGTGCCGCGAGATTGAGGGGCCTCACGTGCAGGCTGCAGGCTTTGCAGGACCGGAGTTAGAGTGCACTGAGAACCGCGGTGCACTGTGCCACGCAGCAGGCTGCGTTGGGTCTTGCATGCCTGTCCAGCCACTCACCCTGCTGCAAGTTGGTTCTGCTGGGCCCGCCGCTCCACTGCCCTGCTTTACTGCTCTGCTCCACTGCTCACTCACCCGCCTGCCCACAGGCCGAAAAGCGAGAGGAGCGGCGGCGGCGCGGCAACCCCGACACTCAGACAAGCGACGCCCGCTTCGATGAGCAGTTTGGGTTCGCACACAAGCTATACGGCGAGGCTGCGATGCCCTGGTGAGCGTGCTTTGTACGTGATCTGGCATGCAAGCGCGGGGTGGCGCGGGGTGGTCGGGGCTGAGGTTGGAGAGCTGCATGTTGCAGGGCGCAGATGGGGCGTGATCAGACGTTGATGGCATGTTTGTGCTGTGCATCGAGTGTTACGGCTGTCCAGAGCAAAGGCGGCGCAGGAGATGGCAGGAGGAGGCCAGCAGCCGCTGCACTGCGGCATGCCAAGGCTGTTGCATGCCCAGTCGCTCACTAAGTCCAGGACTTGTGCACCAAGTCCTGGACTTGTGCACCAACTGCTCACCCCTCTGGCCTACCCTGCCGCAGGTATGCCAAGCGCGGCAGCACTCTGCCCAATGAGGAGGGGCAGCAGCAGCAGCGGGATGTCAGTGGCGGCAGGAAGCAGATGTGGCAGTGGGAGATGCAGGCCCGAGCAGCGCTGGTGGGGGTAGGGAGGCAGCAGGGCGAGCAGCCAGAGCAGCAAGCTGGAGTGCAGCCGCCGACCACTGGGCTGCTGGCTGGGGTGCAGGTGGTTCCGGGCGGCGGTGCAGAGGACGGGGATGGTAGCCGGCGGCGGCGGCACAAGCGCCGCTCCGCAAGCAGCAGCAGCAGCAGTGGCTCGTCGGATAGCGAATCTAGCAGCAGCAGCGACAGCAGCAGCAGCGAGAGCGAGGGTGAGAGGAGGCGGCGCAAGCACGGCGGCAGCAAGCGGGGCCACAAGCAGCGAAGCAAAGAGCGGAGCAAGAGCAAGCGGCGACACAAGGACAAGCGCAGCAAAGGCGGCAAGGGCGGCGGCAGTAAAGGCGGCGGCAGCAAGGCCATTGAGCAGCTGCGGCTGGAGCGGTTGCAACGTGAGGAGGCGGAGCGTGCGCGGCAGCAGCGGCTGCTGGCGGCGGCGGCTGGGCGGGACCCTGCCTTGGCCGGCAAGCGCTTCCACCAGTCCTACGGCTTTGCCCGCTGAGCTTGTTTGCTGGGACGCACAGCTTCTGGATTTCCAACCTGTACTACACTCTGCGGTAGATTCTCTACCTGTAAAGAGCCTGTGATTAGACATGTGCTTGGAATCAGCAGGACGGCAGCACACAGTGGTTCAGCTGGCAATGGCATCGCTGCTGCCCTTTTAACCACAGCAGCCAGCCTGGCGGGCCTCGATGTGTGCTGGTTGCCATGCACAGATTATTATTTCGCGGTCCTTCATGCCCTGCGTGCCAAGCGACTTAGTGTCTCTTACCCCCGTGTTGTGCGCATGTGCAATGCATCCAGGTGGATGCCTTCCCTTTTGCTCCTGGTTGGCCAGAAGGGCTGACGCGGCGACGGCGGCAGTGGCAGCGGCAGCATGCAAGTGCCGAACAGCCTGATGCACTGCTGTCTATGCAGCCGTATGCTGAACGATCACAGGAACTTTGCAGCCCAAGCCCCTGGCACAGCCTGCTGAGCAGCCTCGCACCAGTGTGCAGCTCCCCGCCCGGCCTTGGACGCTCGATCCAAGCAGCTGTAGTCACGCAGGTAGGGCAGGCGTAGGCATCAGGCACGGCAGTGTCGCAGGCAGGGCAGCAGCGCTGCGCCGCCGCCGCCGCCGCTCGCCGAGCACTGCCAAATCCAACCAGCGCCGCCGCCTCTAACCGCTCCCCCTGCAGGCACCATGGCGGCAGCCAAATCTGCTGCCGACGACTTACCGGAGTTCGACAAGTCCAAACCGGAGGCATATTACCTCAGAGAGAGCTGGGAGGAGTTGGTTGCACTCTCAGATGCTGTGCTGGTGGCGAAAGGCGTGGCCCTGCCGGTGCACAGCCAGGTGATCAGTGCGATAGAACAGTGCTGCCCGCTGGTGCGCTAAGCTGGCATGCTGCTGGCATGTGCACGCATGCTGATGTGCAGACCTGGCCTGGTTAACCGGCACTGTGGCCCTGGCATGTGCCAAGCTGCCCTGCGCTCCTGCTGCCTGCCTGCTCCCAGCTCACCCCGCCTTGCTGCATGCTGCGCAGGTGCTGAGTGTGCAATCGAGTGTGCTGCGCGGCCTTTTTGTGGAGTTTCTGGCCAGGGGAAGCTGCGGCGAGGATGCCTCTGTGGGGTGCAAGTGCATAACTCCTCGGATAACTGCACAGGCAAGGACGGCTTGCAGCTGCAGCCTGCTTGCTCAACACCGATTCCATGAAATGCGAGCGTGTGCCTGACGTGCATGCCATGCCTGTCGTGCCTGCTGCGCTCGGGGTGACGAGGTGACGAGGCATGCATGCCACGCCTGGCCTCCAGTGGATCTCGCTCCTTATGCCTCCCTTCTTTGCAGCATGGCAAGCTGGTTTTGGAGGAGCCACTCAGCGGTTGCAGCCTGTTCGAAGCCGCCCTGTTCCTGCGGCTGTGCTATCGCCCGCAAGACGTTTCGCACGCAAACCTGGCGGCGCAGCGGCCCAGCATGCCTGCGCTGCTGCGCTTGGCGCACAAGCTGGATGCCGGCCGAATCATGAAGGAGATTGTGAATCACATGAAGGGTGAGCAAGCGAGTGTTCAATGCAGCCACATGCGTGCATCAGCTGCTCTGCGCCTGCGCAATGGGCTGCTGATGGATTGCGGGTGATCGCACACGGGCCCCGCCTGCCCTGCTGACGTGCAGAGGCTCCCATGGGCACCACAGACCAAGCACTCATATGGATTGAGGCAGCGGAGCAGTGCCACCAAACTGACCTGCGGCTGGCCTGCACATCCCGGCTGGTGCAGCGGCTGTTGGGCGCGGATCCCAGCGGTGGTATTGCAGCCAGCATTGTTGATGTGCGGCAGCTGGGAAAACTGGACTACAGCAAGCGGCAGCTCGTGCTTGCGCTTGTGTTGGCGGCGGCCCGGCAGCTGGCACCCAGCAGTCAGCGGCTGGCGTATAGCCCCCCATCAGACGCCGACATAGCGGCAGCCATTCAGCAGGCTAATAAAACGTCTGATTGTGAGCTGCGCACTCCTGAGTTTCTGCAGCTGGCAGCGCTGCTGCGGCCTGGGCAGGTGGAGCCAGCGGCCCGCCTGAAGGTTCCTGGGGGCGAGTGGCGGCTGCTGGTTTACCCCAATGGCTCAGCTGAGGAGCACAAAGGCCACCTGTCCGGTGAGCTCTGGTGCTATGCAATGTCAAACTGCGCATGCATGCCGAGAGTATGTCCAGCCAACTCCCTGCATCCACAGATGCAAACCACTGCTTGGGGCTGTAGTGTGTGTTTGCTGCTATTCGGCATGGCCAATGGCACTCGCTTGCCATGTCACTCCATCTGTGTGCGTCGTTTTTATGCGCCACCCCGCGTGGCCCAGCAAGAATGGCAGGCTTAAGCTTGACTGCACACGCTGCCTGCTTCCTCCCCTATGTGTGCACCCGCCCTGCAGTGTTTGTGGTTCCCTTGGAGGGCACAAAGGAAGCAGCCGTCACCTTCACGCTGTATGACCAAAACACGGAGCAGCCGGAGCACAAGGTCTGGCGCTTCACACGTGCCGTGGGGCCCGCAGGCTTTGGGTTTCCCAAGCTCATTTCGCACGACAGCCTGAGTGCCCGCCCCGGCTACCTGGCTGGCGGCACACTGTGCATGCGCATCAATGTGCGTGTGCTGGCGTAGCTGGCGCCGCTGGCCCACCGGCGGCCGCCCTGCAGGCACGCACCGGGTGCCTAGCAGCTGACGGCCGTGCCGCGGCAGCGGGCAACTGGCGTGTGCCCTGTTGCGCTGCATGCTCACTGTTGCCGTGTTCCTGCATGCAGCAAGCATACGCTGATCTGCGTGCTGCCTCAATTTCGCCTTTTGCGCTCGCATTGTGCGCAGCTGCGGCCCGTACCATGCGCAGCGTGTTTGCTGCTTCTCGTTTTTGCCCAGCTGGCTCTCAGCCATCCGCTCGAAACCTCGTACTCCGTATGTTTGCCTCTGCAGTTGGCCAGCATACGATTAATGCAATGTGCCAAAACTCAGCAAGCAGAGCAGCGTTGGGCGACGTGGCAGCGGCGGTGGTGGCGGCGGCGGCGGCCCAAGCACTGTGATTGCACACCGCCTGAGTGCTAGTTGCTGCCGAGCTGAAAAAGATTAGCTTCGAAGGTGCAGCAACACAAACCCTACCAAAGCAAGAACCATCCAGCAGCGCCCCGCCCTTGGACGCCTGACTCTAGCAGCAGCAGAGCGAAGTGGGTAGGCAGGCGAGCACCAGGCACGGCATTGTCGCAGGCAGGGCAGCAGCGCCGCCGCCGCCGCCGCCGCCGCCGCCGCTTGGGCCACTGGCAAGCGCTTGCAAATCCAACCAGCGCCGCCGCCTTTACCGCTTCCCCTGCAGGCACCATGGCAGCGGCGGCGGCTGCCGCCAGCGACTTGCCTGCATTTGATGAGGACGAGCCACAGGCTTACTACCTTGGAGAGGGCTGGGACGAAATGGATCCGCTTTCAGACGCTGTGCTGGTGGCGGCAGGCGTGGCCCTGCCGGTGCACAGCCAGGTGAGAGCCGCTTCAAGCAGCGGCCGACCCTCCAGCCTGCCAGCTTGCACATGCCGCCTACCTACTTGCCACTCATCCAGCCATGCTGTGGTCCATGCAGGTGCTCAGCATGCAGTCCAGCGTGCTGCGCGGCTTGTTTGTGGAGTTTCTTGGGACGAGCAGCTGCTATGCAGATGGGCCCGTGAGGTGCAAGCGCAAGATTGCTGGAGAGGTGAGCAGCGCTTGCAGGGGCAGCTTTCCTTCTGCAGTGAGCACTAACTGTGCTGCACGTGGATGCCATGCCTGCTGTGCGTGCTGTGTCTGGGATGCCGTGGCTGCCCTCACCTGTGTGGTTTCGCCCGACTTGCGTATGCTGTGTGGGTGACCCTTCGGTAGGCAGTTGGCTGTACTACGTAGTATGATGCCCGCGCCTGCCGCTCAAGCTTCTCTCTCGCACTGCCTTGCCTCTGTGCAGCATGACAAGCTGGTACTGGGGGAGCCGCTGAGCGACTGCAGCCTGTTTTAGGCCGCCCTGTTCCTGCGGCTGTGCTACCGCCCGCAAGACGTGACACACGCCAACCTTGCGGCCCAGCGGGCCAGCCTGCCTGCGCTGCTGCGGCTGGCGCACAAGCTGGATGCCGGCCGGATCTTTGAAGAGGTTGCCAAGCACATGAAGGGTAGGGTGAATGTGGTGGTTTTGGGTGGCCATGAGCCAGCCTGGCGCTGAGATCAAGTTGTAGTGCGGCGGACGAGGGTAGGTCACCCGCAGATTGCTGCACCGCACACGTGTGCTGTTTCCTTACCAAGGCTCCACCTGTCCTCTTCCGTTGCAGAGGCGCCCATGCGCACCACAGACGAAGCAGTCACATGGATTGAGGCAGCGGAGCAGTGCCAGCAACCCGCGCTGCGGCTGGCTTGTGTAGCCCGGCTGGCGCAGTGGCTGTTGGCTCGCGAGCCGGCTGATGACCTGGGGGCCAGCATTGCTGATGCGCAGCAGCTTGAACGGTTGGACAGCGCCACCATGGCGCTCGTGCTCGGCCTTGTGACGGGGGCGGCCAGGCAGATGGCAACCAGGAAGCAGCCGCTGGCTTACAGGGCGCCATCAGACGGCAGCATAGCAACAGCCATCCAGCAGGCGGCCAATCCCGCAGATTACGAGTGGCGCATTGAGCGCTACTCGCAGCAGCCGGCACAGCCGGGCGATGCGCTGCGGCCGCCCTGGTTCAAGGCTGGCGGCCGGGAGTGGCAGCTGCTGGTCTACCCTGGTGGTATCACCCAGGAGGACGCAGGCCACTTGTCGGGTGAGCAACAATGCAACACCTGCACAAGGGCGTACTGCACTTGGGCTGATAGCCAAAATGCCATTCCGCATAAGCCGTGCGCTGCATAAATGCTGCCTGGGACGAACGGGTTTGTGTGTGTGTGTTGCAACCAGTGCCGTGGTTCTGCCAGGCACAGTGGCCTCGTTTGGCGCGCATGGATGTCCCTTCGGGGCGCCGTCGCGAGGCTTGAGTGACATCAAAGCTGACTGGGAACTGCCATGCCCTCCCACGCCCCCTTCTCCCGTGTACGTGGCTCCCAAGCAGGGCACAGAGGCGGTCGTCGTCACCCTCACGCTCATCGAACAGACACTGGAGCAGCCGCAACACTTGATCCACAGCTTTACAGCTGCTGTGGGTGCAGACGGCAGGGGGTACCGCCAATTCCTTTCGCATGACAGCTTGCGTGCCCGCCCCGGATACCTGGCCGGCGACACACTCGTCATTCGCGCCAGGGCGCACCTGCTGGTGTAGCTTGCGCCGCCCTGCAGGCATGCATCAGGTGCCCAGCAGCTGAGCGCCGGAAAGCGGCAGCGGGCACCCGGCTCGTGCCCTGTTTGCAATGCATGCATAGTCGAATGCTTTGCCGCTGTCCTCCAAGAATGTGCTGATTTGCATGCTGCATCGTTGGCTGGACCAGTCTTCCTGTCCTTCCTGTTGTCAGGCTGCATGCTGCATCATGCCATCCGCCCGTTCGCTGATTCTCATTTGCTCCGCCCAGCTTGCGGCCGTCGGCTGGCGACCTCGCCTTTTCTCGATGTGTTCCGTCTGATGCATTGACACCGCAGTCATTTCCAGCATCAAATGTGACACAGAACTTGTGTGTATCTCATCAACAAGTGCAGTGTGCCACAACATGAAGGCTCCAAAGCCCGCTGCGACGCTGCCGCCACCCGCCGCAGCGCGCCGGCGATGCAGTTCACAGCATCGCTGTCTGGCGTGCGATCACATCCTCTGCTTCTGTGAATAGCAGATCCCACGCCGATCGGGCCCAGCAGGCCGCTGACAGCCAGCGCGTCTGCGGCCTTTGGCGTGTGGTGGCTGGCAGCGCTTGGCGACAATGCTGGAGGCAGCTGTAGCGCGACTGGAGCAAGTCACGGCGCGGCTGGAGGCCACAGAGGTGCGCTGCCGCGCTGACCACCTTTGCCCGCCTGACTGTGTGCACGTGGTGGCGCGTCATGCCGCTGCAACAACTCCGCTCATGTCGCAGGCGCGTCTGGCATCGATCGCGCCGGGCGGCGTCGCTCCCACCCGCGGCCCACCGCCACCGACAGCTGCCGCTGCCGCTGCCCCTGCGGCGGCCCCTGCGGTAGCCTCTGCCGGTGGCAGCGCGGTCGCTGACTACCGCCAGCTGCTCAGCACGCAGCTGGTCAAAGTGTTGGATGCGGCAGAGGCCATTGGCGGCCAGGTGCTGCAGGCCAGCCGGGTGCTGGCCGAAGGCTTTCGCCGAGAGGCGGCGGTGGTGGAGGCGATTGGCGCCTGCCAGGTGAGCCATTCTTGACGCTTTGAATCACCGGCTACCAAGGCACACCCACACCGCCTGCTTGCCGCAGCTATGGAGCCGTGCTGGCCTGGCATGCCAGCCCTCTGCCGTGCCCCTAGTGCCCCTGTTGCCTACCTCCACTCCCCTGCCACCCTCCCACTGCCGCCTGCCTGCAACAGAAGCCGGACGATGCGGCGCTGCAGCAGCTGGTGCAGCCGGTGGGGGAGCAGATGATGGCCGCTGGGGATCTGGCATCCGGACCGCGCAGGTGCAGCTGGGGTTGGCAAGTATGTTGCAGCAGCCAGCTGGTGATGCGATGGGGTGCCTGCACACCTTCATTTGCATGCTGTGAGGCAGGCGTGTGGTTCTTGAGTCTCTCAGCGTGATCTAGCCTGTCGCTTGATTCTGAAGCTCATGCCTGCCGCCATGCACATGCGGGAGGCACCTTGGCCCCCCACCGCTTTGCATTGCTGCACCCACCGTCTGCCTCGCAGCCCCTACCAGAACCACTTCAAGCTCGTCTCAGAGGCGATGCAGACGCTCAGCTGGGTGGCATACACCGGACCCAACTGCGGTGCGTACACCATGTCGAGCTAGCATGCTCCGCCAAGCGGGCAGCCATCATGCCTCAGACAAGCACGCTGCGGGGCAGCATTTGGCTTTGCAGGCAACTGTCGTTGCTGCTTGCAAAAGGGCTACGCCGGGGCTGCAGCGGTCACATTTTTTACCGTGCCCGCCGCAGGCATCTGCCTGCCTCCGCGGCATGTGGAGGATGCTGCTTCTGCTGCTGACTTTTATGCCAACAAGGTAGGAGGCTCGGAGCTTGTCAACGGGCAGCGGCTTGGGGGTTGCCACTGCAGGATGTAAGAGCGGCAGCTGCTACGCACTGCAGGTTGCAACGGCAGCGTCTTGCTTGGCATGCAGCTTACCTGGCTCAGCCGTTGCCTTCGTGCAGCTGTCCGCCTGCCTGTGCTACCCGACAGCTTGATAATGCAGCTTTGTTGCTTGTTGTGTGGGCAGGTGCTTGTGGAGTGGCGGGCAAAGGACCCCAACCACGTGACTTGGGTGGCCGCTGTGAAGGAGCTGCTGCAAGCCCTCAAGGTGCGCCAGCCGCTGTGCTGTCACTTGCACAATACGGCATGCATGGGTGCCGATTTGCGTGGCTGCAGGCTTTCTCTTGTGTGGCGTTGGTGCGTGCAGAACAGCCGCTGGGTTTGTGTTGCAAGCGGTGCCACCTGTGCTTACGATCCTGCCTGCTTGTGCTGCCACGACATGCACCATGCCTGCCTGCCCCGCCTGCCTGCAGGCCTTTTGTGCGCGGCACTTCCCGGCGGGGCCCACCTGGAATGCCAACGGCATCCCGGTGTCACAGTTCAAACCGGGAGCAGGGGCAGCAGCGGCAGGCGGTGGCGCAGCGGCGGCAGCACCAGCAGCACCAGCAGCAGCACCAGCAGCGGCGGCAGCAGGCAAGAAGCCTGGCGGCCCGCCGCCGCCGCCGCCGCCGCCACCACCAGGCTCACTGCTGCAGGAGCGGAAACCGACGGCAGGGGCAGCAGCGGGTGCAGCGGCAGCTGGTGGCGGCGGCGGCAATGCCATGGCGGCCCTGTTTGCAGACATCAACAAGGGGGCCTCTGTCACAACTGGGCTGCGCAAGGTCACAGGTGAGCGTGGGGCGTTTGATAGCAAGGATTTGGTGGCATCGTGCCCCTAAGGCAACTTGCCAAAACTGGCCTCTGTTACAACTGGGCTGCGCAAGGTCACAGGTGAGCGCGGACACAACAAGCAGGAGACTGGTAGCTGCTGATTTGCCACAGGGCAGAAACTGTCTTGCAGTCCAAGCCGTGGTGGCTGCTGGGGCGGTGCAGTGGCGATCGTGCAGATCAAATGTCCCGTTGCACCTGCAAGGGATGTTGACGGTTGAATCTCATGCACGCTGCGCAGATGACATGAAGACCAAAAACCGGCCGGATAGCTGCCAATCCAAACCTACCTGAATTATGCCTGCCATGTCCGCTGATTGTTGTCTGCTGCCTTGGACGTTATGTGCAGATGACATGAAGACCAAGAACCGGCCAGACCGCGGCGGCGCTGTGCCCGCTGCGCCCTCGGCGGCAGCCGCAGCAGGCACAGCGGCTGCAGCAGCGGGCGGCGGCAGCGGCAGGGCGGCGGCGGCAGCTGGCCCGCCGCGTGTGGAGTGCGAGCAGGGGCGCAAGTGGGTGGTGGAGAACCAGGTGAGGTTCAGTTCAAGCCATGGCTGGCGTCGGGTACATGCCAGGGGTTTCAAGCATCCATTTGCGCCTGATGCCCCGCTTGGGCGGTGTGCTAACATTCAGTCGCTGCTTCGACCCCTGCCTGTCGTGTAGGTGGGCAACCGCGAGATTGTGATCGACCAGACCGACCCCAAGCAGACGGTGTACATCTACAACTGCAGCAGAAGCACCATCCAGGCAAGGGCTGCAGGTGCTTTGTAGGCATCGGTCTGCAGACTTTGTAACACTTTGACCGTGCTGAACTTGGGCCGCCGCTGGCAGCTGCTGCTGGAGCTGTTTGTTCATGTAGTTGGGCCAGCATCTGCGTGCAGACAAGCCGGATATGTTCTGCATCTGCATTTCCACTTGCAGGTGCGTGGCAAGGTCAACGCCATCACCCTGGACAAGTGCAGCCGAACCGGCCTGCTGTTCGACGCGGGTGCGCTTCAATGGGCTGGGGGCTGAGATTGACGAGCATGTTTCAGCTGCTGCTGGTTGCATGGAGCTGCCTGTATGCCTGCCATCCAGCAGGCCCGTTCTTGTGCGCACACCCGCTGTTGGTGGCCAGCTGCTGCTTGCAAGGCGACAAGCCCGTTCTCGCAGCGTTGTTCAAGAGCCACCAAATAGACAAATTGCACCATTTGCCCTGTGTGCCTCCTGCAGTGGTGGCCACCTGCGAGGTGGTGAACTGCACTTCAGTGGATGTGCAGTGCACGGCCACGGTGCCGACAGTGGCGGTGGACAAGTGTGACGGCTGCCAGGTGGGCCAAGGCGGCTGCAATGGGCAAAGGTGGCTGCCTTGGTGCCTGCTGGTTTGGTTGGGGCGGTCATGGTGGAGGCAATTAATGCATACCATTGGTCGGCACACAGCCTTGCCACTCATAACTCCTGAGCTTGGTCTACCCATGCTGCAGCTGTACCTGCCTCGTGCTGCGCTGGAGGGAGCCACCGACGTTACGACTGCCAAGTCCAGTGCAGTCAACGTGATCGTGCCGGGGGCCACAGGTGTGTGTTGGGGGGGCAGCCTGGGGACTGCCTGCCTGGCATGAGCGCCCTGCCGGCCGCTGTGCATGCCTACACAACAGGGTGCCTCATAGACTACACCCGCTTGCCGCCTCTTCTGCGGTAAGCTGTCCTATTGTGTGAGCATCGGTCGACACATCGATAAGGTCGCATGCTGCCATTCACGTAATGCAGAGGATGCCGACCCCATCGAGAGCCCCATCCCGGAGCAGTTTGTGACGCGCTGCCGGGGCGGGCGCTGGGTCACCAAGCCCGTGGCGCACAGCGGCGCATGAGCCGTGGGAGCACCAGCTGAGCGAGGCGGCTGGGACACCAAGCCTGTGGCGCCCAGCAGCGCAGGAAGATGGGCGTGCGGCAAATGACTGTTGTGATGGGCGACCGCGCGCTGCTGCTGCATGGCTGTGCGGCTGAGAAGCCAATATTGTTGGGCAGCTTTGGTGTTCAAAACCTTGTGCAGTGTGAACTGTGAAGGTGGCAGCGGTCTGGGCGGCGAAGCTGAGCGGGCACCTCTGCTAAGGATGCAGCCTGCTGGCGCAAGGGGCATGCTGTGCTGGGAAAACGTCGAATTTTCAAATCGTTGAAGCAGTGTGCAACTGCGCCATGTCTACCCTTTAGCGTATGCCGCAAGCGGCAGCTGAGCCGGCCAGCGTGCGCTCCGCGCCCGGTCACCGCCACCGCCGTGCGGTGCTGCCGAACGGCCAGCTGTGTGAACTGCTCCATTCCAAGGGCCCGTGTTGTCCTCAGCAGTCAGCAGCTATGGAGCTCGCCGGGGCGTGCCGCTGCGGCGCGGTCTCGTTCACCTGCAAGAGCCACACGCCCGTGCCTTTCATGCGCTGCTACTGCACCATCTGCCGCAAGGCGAGGGTTGGGCTGGGATGTGAACGTGGCTCGGGGAACGAGGCTGCCGCCGCCGCCGCCTGTGCCGCTGCCGCTGCCTGAGTCTGGGCAGCTCCGCTTTGCCGATTTGCGCTATTTGCCAAGCCGCAGGTGTCGGGGTGTGGCGGGTACGCCATCAACATTGCAGCCGTGGCAGACAGCCTGAAGGTGAGATGGAGCAGGGCAGGGTGGGCAGGCAGCTGGTGAACTTGGCTGAGCGAGCTGGATGCTGCCTGCCTGCAACCAATGCTGCATGCAGCCGCACCGCGACATCTTGCTGCACCTGCTGCTGCGGCGCAATCGGCACTCTGATCCCAATGCAAGCCGCTGCTCAACTCACCATTTCCGCTTGCAAGTGCAGGTGCAAGGGCGGGACAACCTGGTGCCCTACCGAGTCATGCTGCCTGGGGAGAGCGGCGGCGTGCTGCAGGTGGGACACAGCATTCCTGCACTTGCCAGCAGAGCATGGCAGCAGAAGAGGTTGCCAGTGGCAGGCCATGCAGGGTAGCATGTTTGCCGCCGGCATGGTGCGCATGGCCGTGTTCGACGCACGGCAGGCGTACATCATACGTGATGGGGCATTGACCTCTTGCATCGCCTGCCGCCTGCTCGCCGCAGCCCAGCACCAGCACCCGCGTTTTTTCGCAATCGAAGCCTGACATGTTCCGTTCTGCCTGCTCCCAGCAGCCCAGCACCAACACCCGTTTCTTCTGCAAGGACTGCGGCTGCCACCTGTGGGCGCAGGACCCCTCCTGGCCCCAGGTGGGCTGCGCTTGGTGCTGCTAAGTCAACCACATGCTAGGGGTACTCCCCGCTGCAGCAAACTGCTGCTGTGGATGCATTAACTGTCACTGGCGCGTGTGAGCGCAGGACCCATGGTCTTGCCTCTTGCGTCCTTTGCATGGCAAACCTGCAGTGGATCTACCCCTTTGCTGGTGCCATCGACACCGAGCTGCCCAAGCCGGCCCGGACTGTGCACATGATGCTGAAACACAAGGCGGCCTGGGTGGAGCCGCAGGTGCAGGCACTGTTGCAAACGCACCGCTGGATCACATGCACCGTGCCCGGCGGGCGCGGGTCGGTGCGGCCATTGGTGCAGTCACTTGCTTTTTAGCACACCCCAGTCGGACTGACCGCACTTTTGCTTTGCGCCCGCCACTCGCCTCCAACCCCACCCCGCAGATCGGACCTGATGGCGAGCAGTTTGATGAGTATCCAGAGCTGGTAAGTACGCTGTAATTGCCTGGACAATCTCTGCTCCCCAGCAGGCACGCCCGGTTGCAACTAAAAAAACCTTCAGTTGAAGAACGACCATCTGCCGCCGCCGCTTCCTGGCTGCAGGGCATTGAGGAGTGGCACAAGAAGCACGGCCTGCTGGTGGAGTAGGGCAGCTTGGAATTCCCTGGTAGCCTGCACAGCCTGTTGCGAGACAGACCAAGTGAAAGACCGCCTGGCATGACTTGCCGCACGTTGGCAGCAGCACTGGCGCCGGCGGCATGGCCACTGCAGATGCGTGTGCCTGCTGTGCGGCTTCATCTCACAGACACGTTTACATGCTCAGGCACAGCAGTATCATTGGGTGGCGCTTTTGTGCTGGTGGCACGGAAAAACTGTAATTGGCACAGAAAGGCAGAGTTGGGCGGATCCTGGGAGAGACCAGACACAGGAGAGCTGGCTGTCAAGCGCAGCACGTACAGGCAGAAACAACAAGGAAGGCACAGCAAATTTGCTAAGTTCAGATGGCGAAAGGGTTTCCTGGGTGCTGCGGTTGAGTTCACGGGTGGGTCGTTCATTTCCTGGAGGGGTGGCGGGCAGATGGTGAGGTTGCACCGCTGCGCATCACGTTCAAGCTGTCCATGGCAAGGCTGCCGCTGCTTGCATGTGCGACACCAGCCATTATGCTGCCGGCAGAGGAATCGTTGCCGCTGAGTGCTGCCACTCCAGCTGAGCAGCGCCACCTCACGCAGCACACGTGTCAGAGCAGCTGCTGTCCATGCTGCGCCGGCAGGGCGCCTCAGCATGCGCCCCGTGCCCTTCCACACACATGGGCTCTGCCTGCTGCCCAGCTGCCGCCTCCTCCTCCTCTGCCACGCTGGCACAGCGGCCCGCCGCCAGATGCTGGGCGCATGCCGCATCAAATGCAGCGCCGCAGCATGGTGCAGCAGCAGCTGCAGCTGCAGCGGCGGCCGCAGCGGCGGCCCGAGGGGAGGCGTCTCCTGCCTCCTGGTGCAGGCGGGCTGCCTCCAGTGCGCAGGTGGCGCAGCGGCGCAGGTCCAGCTCCTTGGGCACCAGCGGCAGCTGGTGGCAGTCGCACACCTGCAGGTGGTGGTTTGCAGTGAGCAATGCAGCTCAGCAGCAGCAGGGTTGTGTTGCAGAACGCGGTGCAGCTGAGCGGCTGCTATTGGGAGGCAGTGCGGCTGCACTGCTCGGCCGCCATGCCGCGGGCAGGGCAGCAGGCGCCTTGCAACCCAGCCTTGCAACCCGCTCAGCAGGGCAGGCCCCCACGCCTTGCCTCGATCATGGAGTTGTCAGGGTCGTGGAAGAACTGCGGTGGGGAGGCACAAGCCACACACAAGAATGTGAGCGAATCGCGATCACTGCTGCCCTCTCGCACCCACCACGCTGGCTCGCTCTGCTGCCGCCGCCCCGCTGCTCCGCTCCTCCCTCCCGCCCACCCAAGCCTCACCAGCTGGCCCACTTGCATGCCGCCCTCAGTCACAGTCTGGCGGACAAAAGGGCACGCCCCGCCGCTCCAGCTCCGCCGCCACCTCCTCTAGAGAGTCCGCCTGTGGTCAGGGCAGGAGGGACGCCGCGCCTTGATGACGAGGTGCTTGTTCACGAGGCATGTTTTACTGCATGCAGTGCACAGCACAAGCCTTGCAAGGCACAATGGGCGGCACATGCAATGCACCGCCAGCACCCACCTGGAAGCTGAGGTGGTCGCTCTCTGCAGCAAGGGATTGGAGCCAGAGACATATAGCAACTCAAGGCACCGCTCAGCATGCAGGACGCGTGAGCCGACACAGTGCATTCTGCCAGCTAATGCAGCTACAGCACCTGCAGATGCTGTACTGCAGATGCTGTACCCTTTCAAACGACCAACCGCTGCCAACCCAGCGCAGGCGCTACCCTCCCCAAAGCGATCGCAAACAAAGCCCCTTGCAGAGCAGCTTACTTGGGTCGATCTCGCTGCTGCGCGGCACCGGCTCGCCCTCGATGAGGTGCAGGCCCAGGCCGTACCGCCACATCCTGCATGAGCAGAAGGTGGGTTGAACCCCTCAAGTTGAGGGGTGCTGAGTGCTGCGGGTTTTAGGGTCAGCCAGCTGGTGCCACACCCGCCCCTGTCCCGGCGTTCAACACAGCACAGCCGGGCGGCGGCGGTAGGGGACGAACGCTGGGTCCAGCACCCAGCCACCCGCCCAGCACCCAGCACCCAGCAAGCGCCCTCTCAGCACCCACCAGCAGCCCTCAAACTTCTCCTCCAGCGACTGCGGCCGCTGCACGGGGATGAAGCCCAGCAGGTCGGAGTAGAATGTCGCTGTGGCCGCCACGTCCCGGCACACGCGCGAGATGTGGTTGACCGCGCTCAGCGGCAGGTGGCGCCGCTCGCCGGCTGCGGGGGCCGGGCGGCGGCAGGGAGGCCAGCTCAGCTGAGGGGTCGACAGGGGTGCGGTTGGGCAGTGCGCAGGCGCAGTGGTGGCAGTGAGCGCAGTGGGCAGCCGCTGCGCACTCGGGTGGAAGGTCGGCGGGCGGTGGGTGGCGGCGGTAGAGGGGGCTCTGCACGCTCCGCCACTGCACCTCTCCTCACCTGACGGTGCGCCCGGCGTCATCGCTGGCCGCCGGGGAGCGGCCAAGGAGCCGGACGGGGTTCAAGCGCGCTGAACCGGCTACTGGAGGCGCTGCTAGCAGCTTCAAAATGCAGGCGGAGTGGCCGGCTGTTGATCAAATATGCAGCGGGCAACATCTGGCGCTGTGCATGAGCTGCCGTCGCCGCTGCCCGCCGCCAGCAGGGCTGGGCCGCACCCTTCAGCCGCGCTGCCACCCTCTCCTCTACCAATTGGCGCCATCCTGGAGTGCTCCAACGCCAGCAGGCCTCCCCAGCCCCCGGCTTTGCACGCTTGCACTTCCAGCTCGCTCGTATGGCTGCCCCGTCACTGCACATCAACCAGCTGCCGGACGACCTGCTGCTGCGCATCCTCGCAGAGGCGCTCAGCGACGCCGAGACTGCGGGGGAGGACATCCAGTGCGCCGCGCCTGTCCCCGCCGCCGCTCCGCTCAGGGCGAGAGTTGTGTTGCTAACCACGCTTCCTGCCTGCATCGCTTGACCATGCCTTGTCCTTTGGCTGCTGCAGAAACATCAGCGCGATGCAGCGCTCGTCTGCCGTCGCTGGGCCGCGCTGTGCAACGCTGCGCCGGCGGTTGCCAGCCTCACCGTGCACATCGGCCCGACCGCCGCCCTCCTGCCCCGCGCCCGCTCCTTCTGCTGCTGGCTAGTGCGCCACGGCGCTGGAGGGGTGCAGCATCTGCGCCTTGCGCTGCGGCCGTATGACGTGTGGCGGGGATATGGGCACCCGAAGCCGCGGGTCTTGAGCCCCGATGCAGCGCTGGAGCTCGGCATGCTGCTGGCTGCCGCCCTGCCGCCCTGCGCCGGCAGCCTGAGGCAGCTGGAGCTTTCACTGACACATGAGAGCGTCCTGTCGTTCCCCATGGGCCTGTGGGTGGCCATGCTGGGCAGCCAGCTGCGTAGGCTGGTGAGCAGGGGACCAGGAGCCCTCAGGTGCCAACGCATCCATAGCCTGTGCTGGTTGGCTGCCGCAAATTTTGCATTCATGCTTGGGGTGGTCATGGGCTGGCTTTCTATGCCAGTTCCTGCAGGAACCATACCGATGGATAGGAAGTCGGCTCCGCCTGCCGCCATTTCTGCAGCGCCAAGACTGCGCCTCACCCGTTTCATCCGTACCTGTGCGCTGCCCACCCACCCCAGCTGCTGTAGGTCGTGGCCATCCCCCGGATGCGCTTCAATGCGTCAATGGAGGCGCTCTCTGGCCTTCAGGAGCTGGAGCTGCACAACTATGCAGCGCTGGAGCCACAGTGCCGCCTGCCGCCATCCCTCACGCGCCTGCGCCTTCCAGTTGGCAGTGATGACGCAACCCTGCCAAGCCAGGTGGGAAGAGTGGAGCTGCAGTGGCGTCTTGTTGCAGTCCAGGCACGCCAGACAGCACGTGCGCACTTGTAGCTGCGCCTGTGCGATTTTATTTTGACCGCACTGCCCTGCAGGTCACAGCACTGACCAACCTGGTTGACCTCGAGTGCCGCCATCGCGAAAGCTACCCTGCGTCCGGCTATGAAGCGCTGACCGCTCTGAGCGGCTGCCTGCGCCGCCTAACACTGGACGGCTGCGCGACTGCACCCAGCTGCCTCTCGTGCCTTACTGCACTGGAGTCGCTGTCCCTGTTGTGCACAATCAGCATTGGCACGACTCCAGACGAGTGTGTGCCGCTGCGGGAGGCCCTGCCTCACCTGCGCCGCCTCACGCACCTGGAGTGTGTGATGGAGCACCCATTCCCAGACGACGACGATCAGGCTGCCTTTGCACGCGCGCCGCAGCTGGTCAGCATGCGCTACTGCGTGCTGAACCCCGATGCGCTCCCGCTGAGCGGGGCCTGGCTGGCCCGGCTGCGCAGCCTGGCGGCACCGCTGAGCGCCGTGGCAGCCAGCTTACCCGCCCTCAGCAGCATGGCATCACAGCTGGCGGAGTTGGAAGTTCAGAGTGACTATGTGGATGATACTGCTGCCCTGCTGCCTGCCGTCGCTGAGTGGGCTGTGCAGCACACCAGCCTGCGGCGCCTGGTGCTGCTGCATGGCAGCCACCAGTTCGACCCTGCCCTGCAAGCCCGCCTGCTGCATGTTCAGGCCCGCCGGCCCTCTTTGACCGTCAGCTTTGCCCGTGAGGAGGCATGACTGTGTAACGTTGATATCCTGCGTGCTGCCGGCACGGCGTGAGGTCGGATGCAGCGGCAGGCGGACTCGCCTTCTGAAGCAGCCATGGCGATGCGGGTTGCTCATTTGCCAAGGCTCATACCTTTGCATCCACATGCACAGTAACCTGCGGTCCGGTTTAGGAGCATACGTGCTCAACAACACAGCTGCAGCTGCTGACGCAGTCGCCACAGTCGCACCGCCCCTCAGCACTGCCGCTTGCCAGCGGTGCGCGGCATGAAGCATCTGCCCTGCCCGATCGCGAGTGCCGCTTGACCGCTCGACGTTCCGATCTCTTGCAGCGCCGTTTCACAGCCCGTGCAGCCCACCAGCTCGCAGGCCCGCACCGTCGACCGCAGCTGGAGTCGGCCTGAGCGCCCGGGCGCGCGGCAGAACGGGATCGGGATTGCAGCAGAGGCGGTCGCGAGCGGCGCAGTGGCAGTATGTTTAGGAACCAAGTGAGCGCGATGATCGCTGGCCCAGAGGCCGCCTGTGTGGCTGCCGCGGCGCTTCAGCCGCGCGGATTCAGTGCCACATGTCGCCTGGGGCGCGCGATGGCCCGCTGGGCGCCGGCTGGGTCGCCGCCGCCGCCACCGCCTGCCGCTGCTTGCCCGCCGCAGCTGGCCCCCTCACTGCCCGAACCCCGCCAATCTGCTGTGCAGTATGACACGGACGTGACGACGTGGAGCCCGCAGGGCCGCATTTTCCAGATCGAGTATGCCATGGAGGCGGTGAAGCAGGGCAGCGCGGCGGTGGGGCTCAAGGTGCGCTTTTGTTTCTGCTCGGCTGGGGGCTGCTGTGGCGGCTTTCATCATGATTTGCCGTGCACTTGTTGCTGTGACTCTTCCCTCTGATCTTTGTGGATGCTGGCTTGCAGGCTGCGACTTTTGCAGCCTGTAGCAGTTGCCGGTATAGCAGAGGATGCTGTGCTGACCAGCTGAGCGGATGCTGGTGTGCTGAGCTGCTCCGCCTGCCCCATGGTTGGTGTTGCTGCATTTACATGATGTTGACACCAGCCCTGCTGCAGAGCATGGGCCATGCTGTGCTCAAAATCTGAAAGCAACACCGCAGCATCTGTATGAAACCGTGATCGCTTGCCTTCATTCAAGCCGCAGAGCAAGGAGTATGCGGTGCTGGCCACCCTGAAGCAGTCCCAAGCATTTAGTCAACCTGTTATGATGTCCCCCTCTAATGTATTGCAGAGCAAGGAGTATGCGGTGCTGGCCGCCCTGAAGGCGCCCTTGCAGCTGCAGTTGCGGTCTCTTATCCGGTCAAACATCTGTCCCTTCATTACCCTGTGCAATGCTTTGCCTTTGCAGAGCAAGGAGTGCGCGGTGCTGGCCACCCTAACGCAGTTGCTTACGCAGTCCCAAGCGTTCAATTTACCTGTTATATTACTCAATGTATTGCAGAGCAAGGAGTATGCGGTGCTGGCCACCCTGAAGCGGGCGCCCAGCGAGCTGTCCTCCTACCAGCGCAAGGTGCGCTTGTTTTTGCTGGCAACATTTGGAGGTGTTGCCGTGCTTGTTTTCTGTTTTCAGCCGAGCCAAAGTGTCCCCAGCGAGCTGTCCTCCTACCAGCGCAAGGTGCGTTTCCTACCAGTTGTTGCTAGCTGAAGGCTGAGGGCATGTGTAACATAGCTGTTGCCGGCAAGCTGCCCTCCACCAGCGCAAAGTGCTTATCCTGGGCGCGCTGCATGGCCAGCTGTGCAGTTGCTGCCCTTGCCACGCTGAGGCATCGCTTGGGTTGTCAATCGGAGTGTGCCCACCCCACTCTGCAGATCTTCAAGATTGACGATCACATGGGCATCGCCATTTCCGGGCTCACCGCCGACGGACGCATCCTGTGCCGCTACATGCGCAACGAGTGCCTGAACCACCGGTGAGCTTGCTTTCTGTGCCTTGCACTTGTACCTTGCAACTGTGCCCTGCTTTCTCCTGTCGGAGTGCCTGCTGACCCATGCAGATGGCCCTCATTTAGCTCCCCTGCCCCTTGCTGTGCAGCTACGTGTACGACTCGGCCATGCCGTACAGCCCCCCATTGCTACTCGACCAGACAGGTGTCTTTCATGCATACTCACCAAGTTTTGACCTCCTCCCCTCCCATCCACCCGCAGCTACGTGTACGACTCGGCCATGCCGCTGGGCCGCATGGTGCGCCAGGTGGCTGACAAGGCGCAGGTGAGCTTCTGGGAATTGCTAGGATAGCTCTTGAGCAAGGCTGGTTTGAGAGGTGCATGTGCACATGCTGTGGCATGCCATGCTGTGCTGTGCCATGCTGTGCAGTACCCTGCTCAGCTGTGTGCCCTTGAAGTGGGCACGCAGCAGTCATGTGCGCTGTCCTTGCTCATGCCTGCCAAGAACCATCCACGCCTGCCTCCAACCCTCACTTCACTGCCCAACTGCCTGTTTCTGCCTCCGCAGGTGGGCACGCAGCGGTCGTGGAAGCGGCCCTACGGCGTGGGGCTCATCGTGGCGGGCTACGATGAGTCGGGTGCGCTTTGCTGGGCGTGGCATGGTGTGGCAGGTGCCAAAGCAAAGCAAGCAGCAAGTGAAGTCTCCCATGCTTCTGGTGTTCCAGGGCGCTGCCCTGCACCTTGGCACTGTGCGTGAACTTTCATTGTATCCCCCCTGCAGGCCCCCGCGTGTTCTACAACTGCCCCAGCGGCTCCCTGCCCTGCTTTCTTATGCTTGAACAACAGTGCATTCCTGTTTGTGCTCCACCTGCCGGCCCCCACGTGTTTT
>VFQO010000749.1_pt1 | contig 30802 bp, 28 predicted proteins | sample 3512331 | NCBI WGS metagenome assembly VFQO01 (sample SAMN10412371, study PRJNA504923) | tailings metagenome | isolation source: Replicate 3 from Balatoc abandoned mine | place: Philippines: Itogon, Benguet | collected 2017-08-28 | reverse complement strand
GAATGGCAGGGGTGACAGGAGCCCCTGCCAGGAATTCGCCAAGCAACTGAAAGAATTGGTTTCTTGTTATCATTCCGCCCGAAAGGGCCACGCCAGGGTACCACGACAGGGGGCCACGGCGAGGTGCCACGGGGGGAGCCGACAGGAGACTTCATCCATGTGCAGCATTCAGAACGTGACCCGCAAAGACGGAACCTATTATTTCCGCCGACTCATACGTTTAGGCCCCGATAAGCCTTTTCGGCTACGCGTCTCCCTCAAGACCACCAGCCGGAAACGGGCAGCCTTGCTGGCTCCGGCCATGACCCTGATCTGTGAACGCCTCGCGATGAATATGACCGCCAAGATTGCGACTGACGGACTGACAGCTGCCCAACGCGCGGAAATCTTCCGCCGACAGATGCTGGTCGAACGCGACCGGCTTGAGGTTATGCACGCTCAGCTTCACATCCTCCCGCCCGAGGACCACGAAGACATCGGTAAGGCCCTCTCGCTCCGACTCGGCGCGAGCGAGCTCGCTGCGATGGATGGCGCGACCAAGGGCAAGATCGATGATTTCCTTGTTGCCCGCATCGATCCCGATGCCGATGATGAGCCGATCGTGGTTATGGCCTGGTCGGATCTTGCTGAAACGATCGCACAGGACGGGGCCGAAGAAGCCGCAATCGCCCGGCTTGCCGACATCAACGTGGAACAATCGGTTCTTCGCGAAGCAATGGCCCGCAAGGTCGTGAATCAGGCTCGCATCGAGGCGATCCGGGAGTTTCGCGCGGCGCTGACCAACCCCGGTGCAGCCTACGCCCCGGTCCCGGTGGAAGGATACGGGCAGCCCGCGCAGCCATCTTCCTACCCCGCCACGCCGGTCACATCGCAAGCGCCGGCGGCTCCTATTGTTGCGGGGCCCTGGGCCACCATGACGCCCACCGAAGCGGTCGAGAAGTTCTTCGAGCATAACCCGCGCACCGGCGGCAAGGATGGCAAGTCGCGCCGAAAGGCGGGAGAGCCCTGGACAAACAAGACCCGCGAACAGTTCAGGCTTCCTGCGCTCCTGCTCGAGCAGGTCATGCATGGCCAGCCGCTGGCCATGATCACACATGAACATCTCGTCCAGCTCAACAACTGCTTTGAAGCGCTGCACGGGTCCTCGTTCCGCAAGTCGCCCAAGCACCGCGAAATGACGATCTGGCAGATCGTGGAGGAAACCGCCGACCGTGTGCGCCAAGGGGAGAAGGTGATCGCCAAGGCTGCGAAGCGCAAAGACAAGGAAGCTGTCGACTTGCCTGTCGGAGCGCTGACGAGGGACCAGCTCGGCCTAGGGCTCAGCACCACGAACCGCCATTGGAGCTTCCTGCGTCAATTGACCAATTGGTTTGCCAAGCACCAGCCGATTGCCACGCTGGACTATAGCGCGTTCATCGAGAAGCCTGCCGTCGACCCTCGCGATCAACGTGAGCGCTACACCGAGGAAGAGGGCCGTCAGCTCTTCAGTCTCGCGCCGTGGACAGGGTCAAAATCCTTGGTCCGCCGGATGCAGCCGGGGGACGTGCTCGTCCATGACGCATGGTACTTCGTATCTCTGATCGGATGGTACACTGGCATGCGGCGCGAAGAGATCTGCGGCTTGGCACTGGACGATATCGAGCTGGTGGACGGCAATTGGCAGTTCATTGTCCGCCCCACGGAGACCCGACGCCTCAAAACGGTGACATCCGCGCGTAAGCTTCCCTTCGCGAGCGAGCTCATGCGCTTGGGGCTGCCAGGTTACGTGCAGGCCTTGCGTGCGGAGGGGGAAACCTTGCTGTTTCCCGAGCTGGTGCGCGAGAGCGGTAAGGGCACCATGGGAGACACCTATTCGAAAAGGATCTGGGATCACATCAAAAAGGAATTGCCTTTCCTGAAGGCCGGACAAGCGACGCATTCTTTCCGCCATACGGTCGTCGACAGTATGAAAGGCGCAGGGATTTCGCCCGAGATTAGAGCAGATTTCGCCGGCCACAAGCTTCCGAATGAAACCCAAGGTCGCTACTCGAAGCAGCACATGAAGCTGTTGCGGGACGCCACAAGGGCGATCCCCAGGGTTACCTCACATCTAGAGCCCTTCCCGGTTGCGTTGCTCCCGAAGCGCCTTCGAGCCGCTCGAAAAGCTAGGCCGTGTTGACAAAAAAGGGGTCTCCATTCGGCCCGGCTTTTGATTAAAGACTGCTTTTTGAGGAGCAGTCATGGGTCGTAGGGGCTTATCGGATGTGGAGTGGGAGCTGATCGGACCGCTGCTGCCGCCTGAGCGAAGACGCTGGGCGCATCCCGCTGGGATAATCGGCGTATCCCCAATGGCATGCTGCTGGTGCTATAGATCGGCTGCCTTCGTCGCGGATCTTGACCCTGATGGTATTGAAGAACACAAGTGGATAGGCCTTATTCAGCGGCCGGGCATGTCATGCAGAGACGTCCTGGGGCACGGCGTCGGTGGCGGTCGCTATCAGGTCAGGCGAGACGTCAATGCTGTACAGCTTGCGGAGACGCCCGGTAAACTCCCGGGTGGTCATCCCGCGGGCATACATCGAGTTGATCTTGTCGTCGAAGCCCGGGAACCGGCGTTGACACGGCCTATCGCTCGAAGAAGAACGAGGGGGCTATGGGATTTAGATTTTCAAAGCGCATTACACTTCTTCCAGGCGTTCGCGTGAACGTCAGCAAATCCGGCGCCTCACTGTCCGTTGGTCCTCGCGGTGCGTCCGTCACAATGGGTAAACGCGGCGTCTATGGCAATGTCGGAATCCCCGGGACCGGCCTCAGCTACCGCGAACGCCTGGACCAACCAAGTCGACCCCAGCGGACACCTGCGGCTCCAAAGCCTCAACTACCACTCGGGTTGATCGCCATCGTAGAAAACGACGAAGTCCATTTTTCCGACGAGAATAGCCGGCTCATTGATCCTTCGCTTTATCCTGCTGCCCGCCGGGCCATGAAAGATGAGATTGCCGACCTCCTTGAGCGAACTGCGGCTGCTCGCAATGCCAATATCGACGACCTTTTGCGGCTTCACCACGACGTTCCCACTACTGTCCGGCCGGCGCGGACCAGTTCACCCAAGCCGAAGCGGGAAGCTTATCCGAGTCAGGAAGCCTACACGGAGGGCCTCATGACATGGAGAGCCGCAGAAGCAAATGCAGGCCCCAATATGTCAGGACTTGAGCATGATATTCTTGCGGCCCTTGGGGATCTTGAATGGCCGCGGCAAACCGATATCGCACTTGAGCTGCGCGAGACACGCCTCCTGCTCGACGTAGATCTGCCTGAAATCGAAGACATGCCCGTGACCCGCTGGGCTCCCAATGTCCGCTCCGGCACGCTTGTTGCCAAGAACATGTCTCAAAAGGATGTAGCTGCCATCTATCTTGGCCACATTTCATCCCTAATTCTTCGCCTGATCGGACACAGCTTTTCGATCAGCAGTAGCATTCGTTCAGTGGCAGTTTCTGCTTACACACAGCGAAGCGGATCGATCGGCCGCATAGAGGATGAGTATGTTGTCGTTGTTGAGATTCACAGAAACGAATGGAACCAAGTCGACTGCTCCAGCATGAGCAAGATCGAACCTGAAGATCTTCTTCGTCGTTTCAATGCTCGGATGGAGGTCAACGCAAGGGGCTTACTTAAAATTCAGCAACCCTTGGACTAGGCCCAGTTCGGCCCGACGCCGGAAGCGGACATAGACCGAGTTGCACTTGCCGTTGTGCTCGTGCATGTCGCGTCAAGGGCAGCCGACCCGCAGGACGTGGAGCATGCCATTGACGAAGCGCCGGTTGTCGCCAGCGGGACGCGCCCAGCGACCTAGCTCAGGCGGCAGCAACGGCCTGATCACTCCCCACTCCGAATCCGACGAGTCCCCGCGACCCATGACTGCTCCTCAAAAAACAGTTTTGAATCAAAAGTCGGGCCGAATGGAAAACCCTTTTGTCGACACGGCCTAGAGGGCAATTGCGTCCCTCATAAGCTCATTTCATCATACGCTGCTTGAAAATGACCCTCAGACCAGCAAGCCAAAGTGAGCCAGCAGATCGGCGACCATGCCAAGCGGTCCAACCTTCGCAATCGCCGCGGGTCACAGGATTGACAAACCAAGACCTTAACAGATAACCTATTACAAGATGATCTAAATTAGACGCACGGGGCACCCTTGGGAATTTCACTGCAAAAAAGCCAGTCGGTGAGCCTCGCGAAAGAGGCACGCGGCGGGCTGTCGCGAATAACGCTGGGCGTGGGCTGGGATGTCGCCAAGGGCGGCTTTTTTGGTCGGATGCTCGGGGGCGGCGGCGACATCGATCTCGATGCGTCGTGTCTCACGTTCGATGCCAGCAAGACAGTGCTGGAAGCGGTATGGTTCGGCGAGCTCATCAATGCCTCTGGCACGATCCGCCACAGTGGCGACAACTTAACCGGCGAGGGTGATGGCGACGACGAGAGCATCTCGATCCAGCTTGACCGACTGGATGCCAAGGTCGAATTTATCGTCCTCACCGTGAACAGCTTTCGTGGACAGACCTTCGACAAGGTCGCCAATGCCTTTGGCCGGGTGGTCGACAACCAGTCGGGCCGCGAGATGGCGCGGTTCGACATTTCGGACAGCGGGCCGCACACCGGGCTGATCCTTGCAAGCCTCACCCGCAATGGCGGGCAGTGGGACTTCAAGGCGATTGGTGAGCGCACTGGCGGCCGTACGGTCCACGATCTGACCGCGCCCGCGCGCGCCATTCTCTGACCTCGCCAGGGCAGGCACCTGAACACGCGGGTTCTACCTGAGATTCACACCCCGGAGCTAATCTTATGCAGCTGCAACGCGGCGAAAAACGCTCGCTCGTCGATCTCGGGATCGCGCCGCAATGCGAGGTGAAGGTCGATTTCGGCGTGACCGGGATTGATATTGCGGCCTTCGGGCTCGAACCGGGGCAGAAGATCGGCGATGATCGATATGTCGTTCTGTTTTCGAACCCGCGCTCGCCCAGCGGCGAAGTGGAGATGCAAGCGGAGGCCAATTCCGCCACCTTCACCGTTGATCTTGAGCGCCTGCCTCCGAATATCGACCGCATCGTCTTCACCGCCACCCATGACGTCCGTTCGGTCGGCGAATCCCGCCCGCTGTCGCTGACGATTGACGGCGGTAAGGCGACCTTTGATGCTGCCGCCGCGCTCACCAACGAAAAGGCAGTGATGCTCGCGGAACTGTATCGCCATTCCTCGGGCTGGAAGCTCGGCGCGATTGCTGCCGGCTTTGCTGGCGGACTGGCTGCGCTGATTAGGCATTTCGGCGGCGAGGTGGATGAACCCGCCCCACCGCCACCGCCACCGCCACCGCCACCGCCACCGCCACCGCCACCGCCAGTTAGCCTCAAGAAGATCAGCCTTGACAAAGGCAATTCCTCGGTCAGCCTTAAGAAACAGGGCAACACCTTCGGTGAGATCGTGCTCAACTTGAACTGGACGGCGCGCGCACAGAGGAAGGGCTTTTTCGGACGATCCGAACAACTCGATCTCGACCTTGGTGTGATCTTCGAGATGGCCGATGGCATGGGGGCGGGCTGCATTCAGGCGCTTGGCCGCAGCTTTGGCTCTTACCACCAGCCGCCCTACATCGAACTGTCGGGTGATGACCGCACCGGCGCGGTCGCAGCGGGCGAGACGATCCGCGTCAACGGCCAGTATTTCGATTACATTCGCCGCATCGGCGTGTTCGCGCTGATCTACGAAGGTGCGCCCAACTGGGCCGAAACCGACGGCATCGTGCGCCTCAACATTCCGGGCCAGCCGGAAATCGAGGTGCGCATGGACGAGGTTAACAGCCGCGAGCGGCTGTGCGGGATCGCGGTGATCGACAATGTCGGCGGCGAGTTGAAGATGAGCCGCTTGATGCGCTTTTACCAGAGCCAGAAGCCGTTCGCAGAGGATATCGGCGTCTATCTCCAGTGGACGCGCGGCAGTAAGGACTAGACAAGGTGACCGCCATATCACTTGGCCAAGGGGATTGATTTAGATGTTCAAACATTTTGGCGGGTCACTGCTGTTCACTCTCGCAGGCCTGGCGCTGGGCGCGTGGTACGGCTGGGCGCTCTATGGCACGATCGACGGCATGCTCGGGATCGTGTGGATTTGCGCGGTGCTGGCGGTGTTGGAAGTCTCACTGTCGTTCGACAATGCGGCGGTCAACGCCACGGTGCTCAAAGACATGAGCCCGGTGTGGCAGCAGCGCTTCCTCACCTGGGGGATCGCGATTGCAGTGTTTGGGATGCGGATCGTCTTCCCGCTGGTGATCGTGATGGTCGCGGCCAGCCTCGGCCCTATTGAAGCGATGAAGCTCGCGCTCAATGAACCGGCGGAATATCAGCGCATCGTCAGCGATGCTCATATCGGGCTGATGGGCTTTGGCGGGGCGTTTCTCGGGATGGTGGGCCTCAAGTATTTCTTCGATTCCGACAAGGACGTGAACTGGATCGACGCGATCGAGCGTCCACTCGCCAAGGTTGCCGATATCGAGGCTGTGTCGATCGGGCTGGTGCTGGCCGGTATTTGGGCGACCTCAACCATGCTAGCCCCGGCTGACGCGCTGACCTTCATCATCGCCGCCATCGCTGGCCTTTTGACCTATCTCGGCGTCGAGATCATCAACCACGTGCTCGAACCGCCCACGCCCACCACCGGCGATGTGGCTAAGGCGGGCTTCGGGGCGTTCCTCTATCTCGAAGTGCTCGATGCGAGCTTCAGCTTCGACGGGGTAATCGGCGCCTTCGCGCTCACGAATAACCTGATCATCATCGCCATCGGCCTCGGCATCGGAGCGATGTTCGTGCGTTCGATGACGATCTTCCTCGTCAACAAGGGGACGATGAGCGAATACCGCTATCTCGAACATGGAGCGTTCTACGCCATTCTGGCGCTGGCGGTGATCATGTTCATCAACACCTTTGCGCACATTCCCGAGGTCATCACCGGTCTGATCGGCGCGGTGCTAATCGGGCTCGCGTTCTGGTCCTCGGTCATCTGGAACCGGGCCAATCCGGACGGCGAGGAGCCGGAAGGCGAAGAAGCCGCCGCCTAAACCGGCCCACAAGTTTGAACAGGCGCAGCATCCGGCCCCGTCCCTGATGCCGCCACCACCAGCAAAGGAAGACTTTAGATGGCTATATCACTGTCAAAGGGCGGCAATGTCAGCCTGTCGAAGGAAGCACCCGGGCTCGACCGCATCATGGTCGGCTTGGGCTGGGACGTGCGCGCCACTGACGGTCAGGATTTCGACCTCGATGCCTCGGCATTTCTGTGCAACGCAAGCGGCAAAGTCCGCAGCGACAAGGACTTCTGCTTCTATGGGGAATTGAATGTTGCGAACGGTGCGGTCATCCATCAGGGCGACAATCGCACCGGCGAAGGTGAGGGCGATGACGAGCAGATCGAGATCACGCTCTCCAAGCTGCCCGTTGATGTCGACAAGGTAGTGGTGGTGGTGACGATCCACGAAGGCGAACAAAAGGGGCAGACCTTTGGTCAGGTCTCGAACGCCTTCATCCGTCTGGTCGATGCCAACAACAACAACGAAGTCGTGCGCTACGATCTGACGGAAGACGCCTCGATCGAAACCGCGATGATCCTAGGCGAAGTCTATCGCCACAGCGGGGACTGGAAATTCCGCGCGGTGGGTCAGGGCTTCAAGGGTGGGCTTGGGCCTTTGGCGCGCCACTTCGGCGTCAACGTCGGTTAAGCTGCAGTGGGCGCGGCTCTGGGCTGACCAGGCTGCGCGCACACTTTCAAGGACACTGAGAACATGGCGGTATCGCTTAAGAAGGGCGGCAATGTCTCGCTTTCTAAAGAGGCTCCGGGGCTGAATGCGGTCACGGTCGGGCTAGGCTGGGACGTGCGACGCACCGATGGCGCGGCATTCGATCTCGACGCCTCGGCCTTCGTGTTGGGGGCCAATGACAAGGTGCTGTCCGACGCATATTTCATCTTCTACAACAACAAAGTCTCGCCCGACGGCGCGGTGATCTATGGTGGCGACAACCGCACCGGAGACGGCGATGGCGATGACGAGACGATCATTGTAGATTTCGGCAAGCTCACCGCCGAAGCTAAGAAGGTCGTGGTGGCCGTGACCATTTACGACGGTGAGGCAAAGGGGCAGAATTTCGGTTCCGTCCAGAACGCTTTCGCGCGCGTTACCAACAATGCCGACGGGCGCGAACTCGCGCGCTACGACCTCTCGGAAGACGCCTCGATGAATGTCGCGATGATTTTCGTCGAGCTTTACCGGGGCAATGAAGGCGACATCAAGGTGAAGGCGATCGGCGAAGGCTGGCGCAGTGGGCTCGAAGGGCTGGCGAGCGCGATGGGCGTGAACATCGGCTGAAGAGCCTCGCGTCGATGCAGGCCGCCCAGCCCGGACAGCGCCTCGCCATCAGCGCGAGGGCCGACGCCCGCATCCACCTGCGCGGGCCAGAAGGCGCGCGCATCGCAGTGGCGGCGATGGGCAGGGATTCCGGTCTGGGTGGCCGGGTGCTCGCCTTCGAACGGATCGACGCGCAGCACTGGTTCATGGACGGCATGGCCGAGCTGGAGGGCGATTTCGAGATCGTCGCCTATGTCATGGACGACCGCCACGGCGGCTTTGCCAACCATGCCTACCCGATCGAGCTGGAGGTGGACGGCACCACCTATGTGATGCCGCAGCCGACCGAACAGCTGGCGGCGGTGATCCTCGCGGAAGTCTATACCCGCAATGGCGAGCGGCGGATGAAGCTGTCGAACGAGGGCTTTACCTTCGGGATCGACGCCTATGTGCGGGCGCGCAACATGGGGGGGGTGGCGGTGCCGTTCCGCAATGTGCCCGATGTGCCGCTGCCCGGCGGCGGGGGCGGGCCGATCCCGCGTCCCGACGGGCGCGGCAGCGGGCGTCCCCGGCCTGCCCCCGGCCAGCTGATCGGATCGGGGAGCGGGGTGATGATCGCGCCCGATCTGGTCATCACCAACGCCCATGTGATCGAGGATGGCCAGCGGTTCGAGATCGGCCCGGCGCGCGATGTCGCGGTGACGCTGGCGGTCGACGTGCAGCACGATCTCGCGCTGCTGCGTTGCCAGACCCACGGCGCGCCGCTGCCGATCCGGATCGGATCGCCGCTATTTCTGGGCGAGGACATCATGGCGGCGGGCTTCCCGCTGATCGACGTGCTGGGGGCCGATCTCAAGGTCACGACCGGCAATGTCTCGGGCCTGACCGGCGGGGCGGGGGATGTGTCGCGGTTCCAGTTCTCCGCGCCGATCGGATCGGGCTCGTCCGGCGGGGCGATCATCGACGAATTCGGCAATCTGGTCGGCGTGACCTCGGCCAGCCTCGCGCACCAGAACATGCGCGAGCGGGGGTCGATTTCCGAGAACGTCAATTTCGGCATCCGCGCCGCGCTGGTCTATGAAATGGCGGCGGCGGCGGGGGCGGAACTGCCGCCGATCGCGCTCTCGACCGACAATCTGCGCCGCAATGTCGTTGCCCGGGCGCGCAGTGCGGTGGTGCCCATCATCGTCCATGCCTGAAGCCGCCGCGCCGGGCCGGGTGACGATCCCTCTTCCGACCGGCACGCTGGAGCTGGAAGGCCCCGCGCCGGAGCGGGTCGCCGAGCTGTGCGACTTCGCCGCACGGGCCAATCCGAAGCGCGGCTTCCTTATCGTGTCGAAGGTTCTGGGCCGCCATCTGCCGACCCCGCCCGAGGCCTTGCGGGCGGCTGCCGAGGCTTTGGCGGCACAGATCCCGGCTGACCTGCCCGGCCCCGTCCTGTTGTGCGGAATGGCCGAGACCGCGACCGGTCTTGCGCAGGCCGTATGGGCGTCATGGCGCGCTCGTCATCCCTCCGTTGTCAGCGCCTATGTGCAATCGAGCCGCCAGATCGCAGCGGGGGCGCGGGTGCTATGCCGCTTCGAGGAAGGCCACAGCCACGCCGCAAGCCACATGGTGGAGGTAAGCGAGGCGGTCGAACCGCTGCTCGCCGCTGCCCGCTCGCTGGTGATCATCGACGACGAATGCAGCACCGGGGCGACCTTCGTCGAGGCGGCCGAGGCGCTGGTCGGCGCGCTACCGGGGATCGAGCGGATCGCCTGCGCCAGTCTGACCGACTGGAGCTGCGGCGGTTTCCTCGCCCGCATGCAGCGCCCCGCCGCTGCCGCGTCCCTGATTGCCGGAACGCTGGAATGGACCCCCGGCGCAGGCCAAGCAGCCGCCACGCTCGCCCCCACCGCGAACCGCCACGGCACCGCGCCCGCTACCGGAATGCGGAGCCGCACCGGGCTCCTGATGCCCGAAGCCGCCAGCCGAGCCCCCGTCACCGCTCGTCCCGGAGAGAGGATCGTGGTGCTGGGCGACGGGGAGCATGCCTATGAAGCCCTTCTGATTGCAGAGGAAATCGTTGCGCAGGGGGGCGTCGCCGCAGTGCAGTCCATCACCCGCACCCCCGCGATGATCGGCGGGGCGATGCAAAGCGTCACGACCCTCGAAGACGCCTATGGCTCGGGCGCAACGTGCCATGTCTACAACCTCCTCGCCCACCGCCCGGATCGCATCGTGATCGCCGCGGAAATCGCCGGAGGGCAGGCCGAGGCGCTGGCGCAATGGCTCGCCGCAGCGGGTAGCAGCGCCGTGGTGGAAACCGTGCTGTGCCGCTATGGGGCCAGGGCATGAGCCTCCCGCCCCTGATACTCGCCGACCTCGACGACAGCCTGTTTCAGACCCAGCCCAAGTGCGGGGACTGGCCGGAGGAGCGCCTGCGCCTGATGAGCCGCCTCGCCGATGGCAGCCCCAGCGGCTATGCCACTCCGCCGCAACAGGGCTTGCTGGCGTGGCTCTCCGCCGGGGAGCTGGTGCCCGTCACCGCCCGCAGCCGCGCGGTGCTGGCGCGGGTCGCGATCCCGCAGGCCCCGGCGATCTGCGCCAATGGCGGCTGCATCCTCACCGCTGACGGCACCCCCGATCCGGTCTGGCACGACCACCTGACCGCCGAGGCGCAGCGCGCCGAGGCGCCCGCTGCGCTATACCCGGCGCTGACCGACGGGCTGGACGCAGACGACTTCCGCCACTGGCTGGTGAGCGAGGACGGCCTCGATCTCTATATCGTCATCAAGAGCAACCATAGCGATGTCTCGGCTCTCACCGCGCTTGCCGAGACGCTAGCCGCGCGTCTGCCGCAGGGGTGGCGGACCCATGCCAATGCCAACAACCTCGCCTTCCTCCCGCCTTGGCTGAGCAAGCGCGCGGCGGCGCAATACTGGCTCGAACCGGTGCGCCGCGACACGCCCGAGCGGCTGGTGGTGGGGATCGGGGATTCGTGGTCGGACGCCGGCTTCCTCGACCTTGCCGACATGGCGATGATCCCCACCAAGGCGCAGCTGTGGCAGCACATCGCGCGCGGGCATGAATGGATCGGGCCATGACCGGCTTTTCCGGCTCCTATCCCCCTGAGGACGTTACCTTCCTGCTCAAACCCGCCGAGGTCGCCCTGACCGACGTGGCCGAGAAGGAGGCGCTGATCCAGTCGGGCGCGCGGCATTATTCGGAAATGCTCTCGGCCGAGCGCTTGCCCGATGCGCGCTATTTCGACCTCTACCGCGCGGCGCTCGCTCGCAATGCCGGGCGGCTACGGCGCGATATCGAGGCTCTGGCCGATGCCATCACCGCCCGCCCGGCAACGGCGCGCAGCTGCACCATCATCTCGCTGGCGCGGGCGGGCACGCCGATCGGCGTGCTGCTGCGCCGGGCGCTGGCGGGGCACGGGATTGACGTGGTGCACTATTCGATCAGCATCATCCGGGGCCGGGGCATCGACCGCGTCGCCCTCGCCCACATCGCCGCCAACCGCGGGACGCAGGACACGGTGTTCGTCGACGGCTGGACCGGCAAGGGCGCGATCACCGGCGAGCTTGAGGCAAGCCTTGCGGACGGCAGCACCGGCTTTGCCCCCTTCCTCGCGGTGGTCGCCGATCCGGCGGGCTGCGCCAGCCTTGCCGCTACGCCTGAGGATTACCTCATCCCCTCCGGCATTCTCGGCGGGATCGTGTCGGGGCTGGTCAGCCGCTCGGTGCTGTCCGATGCGCTGGTGGGCGAGGGGGAGTTCCACGCCTGCCGCCTGCTGAGCGAGCATGCCGCCGCCGATCAGTCGCAGGCCTTCCTCGCCGCGATCGAGGCCGCCGCCCCCAGCGCCGAAACCGCCCCCTGCTGGAGCCCCGAGGCCGCCCGCCTGAGCCGCGCCGCTTGCACGAAGCTGGTCGACCACCTGCTGGCGGAATTCGGCGTCACCAATCCCAACCGCATCAAGCCCGGCATCGCCGAGGCCACCCGCGCCGTCCTGCGCCGGGTGCCCGAAGCGGTGTTCGTCCGCTCGGCGGAAGACCCGGAAGTTGCGCATTTGCTGCACCTTGCCGGCGAAATGGGTGTAAGCGTCCGGCAACGGGAACTCGGTAACTATCGCGCCGTAACCTTGATTGCCAAGGCAGGAGACAGCGTGTGACCAAAGCGGTGGAACTCGGCGCGACGCTCTACATCCCGGTGCAGCACCCGCGCCTTGCCGAAGTGCTGGCGGGGGCCAATCCCGATCTGCGTTCGGTGGTGATCTGCCTTGAGGATTCGCTCCACGAGGCGGAGGTCGGCGCGGCGCAGGCGGTGTTCTGCGACATGCTGCACGCGCTGGAGGCCGCCCCGCCGCAGCTGATCGCCTATACCCGCCCGCGCCACCCCGACATGCTCAGCTGGATGCAGGCCCAGCCCGGAATCGCGCGGCTGGCGGGCTTCGTCCTGCCCAAGATCACCACCGCGAACCTTGGCGAATGGCTCGCCCGGCTGGAGACGCCAAGCCACGGGATCATGCCCACCATCGAAAGCTCCGAAGCTTTCGACCGCCCCGCATTGCAACAGATCGCCCGCGCGCTTCAGCCGCTGGGCGAGCGGGTGCATGCGGTGCGGATCGGGGGGAACGACATCCTCAATCTGCTGGGCGTGCGTCGTTCGCGGGAGCGCACGGCCTATGACAGCCCGCTCGGTCTGGCGATTGCCACCATGGCGAGCGTGTTCGTGCCCGAGGGACTGGCGCTGTCCGCCCCGGTGTTCGAACATTACGCCCAGACCGATCTGCTGCGCGAGGAAGTCGCGCGCGACCTGGAGCATGGGCTGCTCACAAAGACCGCGATCCACCCCTCGCAGGTCGCGGTGATCCACGAGGCGCTGCGCCCCTCTTCCGCGGAGGCGGAGGAGGCGCGCGCGATCCTTGCGCGGGAAGCGCGGGCGGTGTTCGGTCATGGGGGCAGCATGTGCGAACCCACCACCCACGCGCGCTGGGCGGCGGGCGTGCTTGACCGCGCGCAGGTGCACGGGCTGCGCGGCGCCGCGCCCGATGTGCCCCACGCGCCGACACGGGTCGCCTGACGCGCCCCTTTCGCAATGCCCGTCCCCGCCATCCCCAAGCGCCGCCACGCCGAACTCGCCGGGCAGGCGCTCAAATTCGTGGCGGAGCTGGCGCTGATCGAGCCGCTCAGCCCGGATTTCGACCATAAGCTGGAGGCAATCACGGAACTGGGCCGCGATACCGTCACCGCGCTCGGCGCACGCCATGCGGGCAGCCTCGCCCATGTCGCCCCGCCATCCACCACCGGCATCGCCCGCGCCATCGCCGCGCTGCGGGGGCTGGTCGCGAGCCTCGAACCGCTGCGCCCCGGCAATCTCGGCGAAAGCCCCCGCCGCTTCGGCCTGCTGCGCGGGCGGGCCGATCCCAAGGCCTATTTCGCCCGCTACCGCGCCGCCGAGGGCGAGATCGAAGCGACGCTATCCGCCCTCACGCGGGAACGCGACGCGCTGATCCGCGCCAAAGTCGCGCTGGAGACCGAAAGCGCCGCGCTGATCGCCCCGCTCACCGCGCTCGCCGAACATATGCTGTTTGCCGAGGAGCTCGCACTCACCCTCACCGCCCGCGCCGAGATCCTGGCGGCGCGCGATCCGGTCAGAGCGCAGCGGCTCAGCGGCCAGGCGCTGGGCGTGGTACAGTCCCGCCTGCGCGACCTCGCCGAAGCCCGCGCGCTCGCCGCGCAGGCGCTGGCGGTGCGCGAGGTCATCACCGCCACCAATACGCGCCTGATCGAAGGCATCGAACAGGCAAGCGCGACCATGCTGCTGGTGCTGCGCACCGCGATCGAGGCCGCCCGTCTGATCGCGCAGCAGGAGCTGGTGCTGGACGGGATCGCCAGCCTCAATCGCGCGACGAGCAACCTGATCACCGCCGAAACCGCGCCCGATGCCGAAGCCAGCACCGCCGCGCTGCAATCGGCCTTCGCGCGGCTCTACGACGCGCTCGACCGGCTCGACAGCGAGCGGGCGAGCTCCGCCCACCGGCTCACCACCGGGTAGCGCGCGCCCGGGTGTGGTGTTAGGACAGGCCGCCGCCTGTCCGGCAAAGGGAATTGGGAAAGTTCGTGGGCCTGTTCGATTCGCTCCGGAAGATGTTCGCCGCGCCCGAGCCTGCGCCCGGCCCGGCCCCCGCGCCGCCGCCGCCTCCGCGCAAGCCTGCGTTCGATTACGAGGACGAGCGCATCCCTGATGGCGCGCGGCTGAAGATCGGCGGGATCGTCGCCAGCCTTGGCGAAGTCGAAGCGATGATGGACCGCGAACACGTGCAGGCCGTCAGCCGCACCGAAATCGAGCTGATGCAGGGCGAACACCTGCCCAAGCTGGTGAAGAGCTATATCGACATTCCCGCCGCCCACCGCGCCGAGATCTTCCGCAAGACCGGCAAATCGGCGAGCTTCATCCTCGAAGAAAGCCTCGATGCGATGCAGAGCCGGATCGACGAGATCGCCCGCAATCTGGCGCAGCACGATCTCGATGCCTTCGCCAGCAACGCTGCCTTCATCAGCCGCCGTTACAGCGACAGCGATCCGTTCCGGTAATTGGCCGTTCCGTCGGGCCCAGTTTGCCAGCAGCGGCGAGAATTCGTCCACCCGGATCAGCTGCCACACCCGCCGACCCTCAACGCCCTCAGACCATCATCAGAAATCTCGCGCGACCGTCACGCGGAAAACAGCCGGTTCTTCGAAGTGGTCAATTGGCCTCCGACAATCTCAGCGCGGTTCAGTCACCGAAAGGACAAAGGAACTCCACGAAAAGGCTGGACAAAGCGTAAGGCAGCCGACTTAGTGTGTCTGAAACGGAGGGATTCATGGCCTTGAAGAGGTTTTGCGGGCTTTTCAGCCTCGCGCTGCTGGCAGCGTGCGACACGGGCGGCGGCGAAACGGCTGATCTCTCGGGCCTCGACTGCTATCCTGCCGAAGCGGCCGCCTTCATTGCGACCGGGCAGGATGGGGTTGCAGTGCCGCGCGATCCGGGCGGGGCCTACACGATCTACCTCGACGGTTCGGCGAGCATGGTCGGCTATATCCGCGGCGGCGACACGGCCACGCGGCTGATGCCCGATCTGGTCGGGATGCTGCCCGAACTGCCGCAGATCGACCGCGGCACGACAACCGTATGGCGATTCGACCGTAGCTTCACCGAGCTAGATCAGGCCGGGCGCGAGAAGATGCAGACCGAGGCGGGCTATCTTTGCCCGCCCGGCAATCCCAATTGCGATGCGCAGGAAAGCCATATCGACGCGGTGTTCGAAAAGATCGCTGCCGAGCCTGCCGATACGTTGTCGGTGGTGGTGAGCGATCTGTGGCTGGTGAATGACGAAGTGCTGACCAGCAGCGGCGTGGCGTTTGCGCGGCCCTTCGGCAAGATTCTCGACAGCGGCCGGGGCATTGCGGTCTATGGCTTCGAAAGCCCATATGCCGGGCGGGTGAGCGATCTGCCGAGCAGTCGCAGCGATGTGACGGCGACGGGGCGCTATCTGTTCGTGATGGTTGCCGGCCCGCAGGCGCGGCTGGATGCCTTCCACCGGGCTATGGTGCAGGCGCCCTCGGCCCGGATTGCCGAGGCCTTCACCAACGGCACCGCGCGCCACGCGCTGTTCTCGCTCGAACCGGCGGTGATCGGCCAGAGCACGCAGGCCATCGCTGCCGCGCCGGGCTCGGCGCTGACCAAGCAGGTCTTCCTCCCGCCCAAGCAGGGCGTGGCGCTGCCGCAATTCGCGCTCGACCGTGCAGCGGCGCTGCGCAGCACCAAGCCCGATCCGGGCGCGACCTGGCCGGGGATTGCCGCCGCCAATGTCCGCCCTGGCGCGATCTGGCAGGGGCCGATCAAGGGCCAGACCAAGCTGTGGCGGCAGGTCGGCGATTCCTGCGCACCCAAGGGCGGCGACTGGCGCGCCGAGGGGACGCTGGCGGGCGGGTGGAGCGATGCCAGCAATGGCCGCTTCACGCTCGATCCGGCGCAGCTGGCGCAGATCGGCACGGGGACCTTCCTGATCGTCGGGGAAGCGACCCGCGTCTCGCTGTCCAGCCCCAACCCCGACAGCCAGTGGATGCGCGACTGGAGCTTTGCTGCATCGAACGAGGCCGAGGCGATTGCCCGCCCGATCGTGCCGACCCTTAACCTCGCGGAAACTGCAAGGCTGCTGGAACTGGCGCTGCTCGACGCGGCGGAACGCAAGCCGGTGCGGCTGGGTGGCTTTGCGGCTGCCATCACAATCGAATGAACGGGCGCACGCGCGCTCTGGGGCACACACTGACACACATGGGGGCACTGCAATGAACAGCAACATCCTGGTCCGCCTCGCACTGGCGCTGGGAGCCAACGCGGCTGCGTTCGGCATTTTCTTCGCCTTTGCGCGGTTCGGCATGGCCGATCAGGCCAACCTGTCGCAGACCGTGTTGGAAAACCTGCAGGACAATCCGATGGGCGTCGAGGTGCGGATCGACGATCTTGTCGGCCAGCTGATCACCATGGGCGCAGCCGCGATCGGCATTGCCTTCGTGCTGGCGGTGGTGTGGCTGATGATAGTCGAGATCAACCCGCCGGTCGGCGACGTGTCCGCGCGGGCCAAGCGCAACCCCTGGGCCGGCCTGCTGATCCTGACCGTGATCGGCGCGATTGCCGCCGGATGGCTGCTGCTGATCAACGCGCCGATTGCCGCCAGTCTGGCAAGCGGCGTGACGGTGACCGGCACGGCGGTGGCGATGGTGCTGGCGATCATCGGCTACTGGCTGGGGACGGGCCTCGGCGCCCCGCGCGCCTGCAAGGTCGCCGTTCCCGGCTTCGGCGGCTGATCGGAGGCAATCAGCATGGCGACCAACATCCTGATCGGCATCGGCGGCACCGGCGCCAAGATCGTCGAATCCGCGCTCTATCTGTTCGCCAGCGGCATTGGCCCGGCTGACGGGGTCCACATCGGTCTGATCGATCAGGACAATGCCAACGGCAATGTCCAGCGCACCGAGACGCTGCTCAATCTGATCCACCGGATCCAGGCCGAGCTGGCGACCGGCAGCAACAAGCTGGACTGGACCGACGAGAACCCGGACGAGCGCACCAGCCTGCTCAGCGTCCCGCTCAGGAAGTTGTTCGCCGATGCCAACGCCTGCCACTGGCGCCCGGCCCCCGAAAAGCTCAACACGTTGGCCGAGATCCTGCAGGAAGGCCAGATGACCACGGCCCAGAAGGACCTGTTCGACCTGCTGTTCCGCCCCTCAGGCGCGGCGCCGGCGGACAAGGAGCAGGACCTCAGGCTGGAGGAAGGCTATCGCGGGCGGGCCCATGTCGGATCGGCGGCGCTGCTGTCGGCGCTGCACCATGATTCGCCTGAATTCCTGACCACCATGACCGAGCTGATGCGTAACGGCAGCAGCACCGGCGGCGCGGTCAGGATCATGCTGGTGGGATCGCTGTTCGGCGGGACCGGCGCGGCGGGCTTCCCTACCATCGCCCGCTCGCTCGACAAGCTGCGCCAGCCGGGCAATGACCAGCGCATCAACGCCGAAGCGGTGAGCATCGGCGGCGTGCTGATGCTGCCCTATTTCGGCTTCAGCGACCCTGAAGAGCGCGAGGCCAATGTCATCACCACCGCACAATTGCTGCCTCAGGCACGGGTGGCGGTGAATTACTACGACCGCCTGATCGAGCAGGAACGGGTGTTCGATCACCTCTATATCGCCGGGTGGGACAAGGTCATCAACCTCGATTACCATGAGCCCGGTCGCGGCGAGCAGCGCAACCCCGCGCTGCTGCCCGAACTGGTGGGGGCGATGGGCGTGGCGGATTTCTTCACTCTCGGCACCATCGAGCCCCAGCGTCAGCCGATGATGGCCGCGCGCCGCAATGGCGCGGAGCTGACCTGGGGCGACCTGCCGATCAGCGATACCCAGCGCCGGACCGTGTTCGAGCGGCTGGCGCAGGCTCTTCGGTTTGCCGTGGTGTGGCGCAACATCGCCGAACCCGGCATGAATGATCGCAAAAAGGGCTTTCTGTCCCGCACCGAGGAAATTCAGTCGCCCTGGATCCGGCGCCTCACCGAAGGCACCGACTGGCAGGGTGCGACCGCCACTTTGCGCGCGGACCTCAAATCCCTGACCGGCGGCATGATTGAATGGGCAACCAGTCTGCGGCTGTTCGTCCCGGCCGGACTGCGGATGCAATTGTGGAACCCCGAACCGCTGGTGTCGCGGATCGAGACCAGCAAGCCGCAAAGCCCGTTCGAACTCCACGAGCTGCGCTCGGAGCATGAAACCGATGGCGATGTCACCCGCATCGTCATTCCGGCTGAGGAATCCGAGCTGCCCACGGCCGGGTCGGTCATCTTCGATGCCCTCAATGCTGAAACCCGGCACGGCAAGAGCACCGGCCTCGGACGCCTGATCGCTGCGGTCCACCGCGCCGCGCGCCCGTTCCACGACAAGGAACCCACCAATGGCCAGTGATATCCCCGTGCTGATGCTGACCCCGCTCAAGGAGAAGGGGCACAATTTCAAGGTCGCCACTCAGCCGGGCAGCTGGGTGCTGGCCGACAGCAGCCTGTCGGAACTGGGCAAGGCGCTCAATGTCGACAAGGACGCCAAGGTCGATCTGGTCCGCTCGACGCCCGATCCCTGGGCGCAGGTGCGCAGCTTTGCCGACGTCCTGCTCGATCCGACCGCTGACGATCCCCGCGTGATCGGCCAGTGGCGCGCGCTGCTGACGATCCTCGCCCTCTCCGCCCAGCGTGAGAGCGCATACCGCGTCACCTTCGAGGCAGTGCCGCTGTTCGAGCGGAATTCGCGCTTTGCCGAGGTGATGATGTACCTGCTTCCGCAGGTCAGCCTGCCCGTCCCGCCGACGCCCGACGGCACGTCATGCGGCTGGGATCGCCCGGTGGTGATGCGGGTGGCCATGCTCGACCGCGATGGCCAGGAACTGCCCGGCGCGCGCCCGCTGGCCTTGCTCAACCCGGCCTGCCTGATCGCTCCGGGCCGCGATGCCGATAGCTGGAGCTGCCCGGTCGGGTGGATGAAGGAAGGCCTGATCGATCCGCTGACCTGCCAGCCAAACAACCGCCTGCCCCACGCAGATCTCAACCTGCTGCGGCAATATCTACTACGTCTGACCAATGAGCTAACCGCGCTGTGCCAAGGACGCGGTGATGTGCTGGGACAGACCACGCTCACCAATCTCCTCAACCGCGTGCGCGCCTTTGCAGCAGACGTGGCCCGTCAGCCCGGAATGGCAGGCGAGGGTGCCGAGGCTTTCGAATTCGTGGTCGGCGATCCGCTCAACCGCGATTTGCCCGCGCCCTATCGGCTGCTGGCAACCCCGATCAAGGCGGCGCCGCCGCGGCCGGGGACATCGCATTGCATAATCCCGCTGCGCACCGATATCGAGGAACAGCCGTTCAGAGGCATGGTGTTGCTCGACCGTGACCTTGCCAGCGATGCCCGCCCGGCCACAGCCATCACCTTCTGGGGTCACGTGACTTTGCAGCAGGCGCTCGACATGCGCGCTTCGGAACGCAAGGCGCTGGCAGATGAGATCACCAAGGCCGGTTTCTTGCTGGTCACGCCGGATGATTTCTTTACGACCGTCCTATTGCGGGTGAACGAGGAAGACCGGCCGGGACAGATCCTCGCCCACCCCGATCGCTTCACCGATCACTTGCTGCCGCTGTCGCCGCTGATCCTGCTGGTCCTTTCGCCGACCGAACTGGCCAAGCGGCTCGACATGGCGCGCGATGGCCGGGTGTCGCTGACGATCCCGCTTGGGGCGACAGGCCACACCCTGTCGCGCAGCTTCGCCGACGGCGCGCTGGCAAGCGGAATAGACTGGGGTCTTGGCGAATTCGCGGTATGGCCCGATTTCAAGAGCGGGCGCTGGCAGCACTATGTCGCCCGGATCGAATATGGTCGCAGCGTGGTGCGCCGCCTGCGCGGGCGGATGGCCGCCTCGGGCACGCTGATGGCGCGCATGCTGATGAGTCGTCAGCAACCCGAAAACCGCGCCGAGGCGGCAAGCCTGTGGGCCTCGTCGGCTCCGCTTGATTCGCCTAGCCTTGGCAACCTGCTCGACCGCATCCCCGATTACGACGGCCGTGCCCTTACCACGCCTGATCTCACCCGCCTCCGCGCGCGCGATACCTCCAGCAATGTCTCGGAAGTGCAGATCAGCCGCATCCCGTTCGAGGCGGCGTTCTTCACAGTCTGCCTCGGGGTCGATCAGCCTCCGGTGCCGGCAGGCATGGCGCTGCTGGCAGTGCCCGACGTAGGATCGGTCAGTCAGGCCGATGGCGATGTGTCGATCGATTTCGGCACGACCAACACCGTGGCCTGTCTTAATAACGAGAATGCTCCGGCCAGCCTTCAGGCCCGGCTGGTGCACCCGGTGCAGGACGCCAGGGAAACAGCGCTCCCGGTCGGCGCGCTCGGTCAAGCATTGCGCGAGTTCCTACCGCCCGACGATCGTCCGCTCCCCACCCCCACCGTCATCATCAACCGCGATCTCGACAATAACGCAATGACGGCGTTGATGGGCAATCAGGTGCTAAACGATGCGCTGCTGCTTTATCAGCTTATCTATTTCCAGCCCGATTTTACCGCCGACGGCACCATCGCCTCGGTTGGTCTGAGCGACTGGACGACGCTTCTGCGGCGGCTGCGCTTCAACCTCAAATGGGCGCAGGCAAGCGACATGCGCGACGCCGCGCGCCGTTATATCCGCCAGCTGGTGCTGATGCTGTCGGCGGAGTGGGCAGCGGGCGGCAATAATCCGGCGCAACTGCGCTGGCATTTCTCACGTCCGCGCAACATGGGAGACGATAAAGAGTTCGTCGACCTGATGTCGCAGGCGATAAGCGAAGTCATCCCCGATCACCGGCCCGATGCAATGTGTGGGCTGGTATTCGAAGGCGATGCAGCGGCGGCCTATATCCTCAAGGATGATTCTTCCCGCCAGTCCACCAAGGGACGGATCAACGTGATCCTCGATATTGGCGGCGGGACCACGGACTTCGCGATCTGGTCGGGCGGCAGCGAACCTCGCGAGCTGGCGTCGGAATCGATCCGGCTGGCAGGTGGCGATTTCTTCACCGGCCACATCACCGAAAACCCGGCGCTGCTGGAGGAATTCGGGCTCAAGCCATGGGCCGAGATCGTCGAGCAACTCAACCGTGAGAGCGATGCCGATATCCGCGAAAACGTGCGCTATGTCGGCGAGCTGCTGTTCAGCGGCAAGACGCTCGAACAGGCGATTGATCGCAACTGGAGCCGGGTGAGCGGCACCGAACGGATTCGCCACCTCAAGGAAACTGCATTCCTTTTCCTCGGCGGTGTCGCATGGCATGTCGGCTGGCAGTTGCGCCAGCTGATCAACGCGGGCGAGCTGGCCGAGGAAGACCTCAAGGATATCGCGGTCGCGCTGTGCGGGCGCGGTTCGGGTCTACCTCAAGGATATCGCGGTCGCGCTGTGCGGGCGCGGTTCGGGTCTGTTCGTTCGGGTACATGGCAGCAATCCACAAGCGCAGACCGAAATCAGCAGCATCCTGCGCCTGATCGCGGTGGGTGCGGGCGATGCCAGACCGGCCTATCCGCAGGTGCAGGTCTCCCCCCATCCCAAGATCGAAGTGGCCGCCGGGATGATCATTAAGGGCCGCGAATCGCGCGGTCGGTCACTTGGCCCGGCAGGTCCGGCCGATAGTGGCGGGGACGATTTTGGCGAAGTGACGGGTGCTGACAGCGGCGCGGCGAGCCCTGTGGCAACCCATGATCCCGGGGTCTACACCGTCACCGCCCTGGCCATCGGCGAGCCCGATTTCGAACGCTTCCTCAAGGGCCTCGCGATTGCCAGCCGGTTTTCCATCACGCTGTCAGACTTCCAGCGCAAAAAGCTCAAAAACCGAGCGGCCGAGCTGCATGGGGCCGACAAGGCTGCCAAGCGCGCGGAACAATCCGAGTTTGCCGACATGCTCAAGGCCATGGTCGAGATGATGCGGACCGCTTCTGATGGCAACGTGAAACCCGCAACGACTTGGAAGTGACATGACACTCACCGACATCCTGCTGATCGTCAGTCTGGTTTTCTCGGCGATTGCCGGATCGGCGGCGGTGTTTGCCGTGCTGCGGATCGGCGCCCTAGCCGAGAAACTGCAACCTCCGCCACGGCAGAGCGATGGCGAAGGGCACACGGGCCGCGCTCTTCAGGAGCTTTCCACGCGGATAGACGATCTGGCGAACCAGTTGCAAACGAACTCGCGTCAGTTGGATGGCATCGATCAGCAACTCAGCGAACTGCTGAGCAGTGATATGCTGCATCAGGCCCCGGCTGCACCGCCGCCTGCCGCCCCGCCGCCGCCGTCCCCGGCCCCTGAGCCAGTCGCTCCTCCGTCCTCAGCCCCGTCAATTCCGCCCTATTCGCCTATGACCGACGCGGTGCGTGCTGCCGGACACGAACCGCAGCGGGACAAGCCGGTCGATCCTGCGCCGCAGCAGGAACCTCAACCCGAACCCCAACCCGCGCCCGAACCGCCGCCTGAAACAACCGCCGAACCGTCGCCAGCCGCCCCGCCCAGCGCCTCCACCATCGCCCGGGAACTAGTGACGGGCTATCAGGCCGCCATCGCAGAACGCAGCAAGGGCCCGATCCGCGAATGGCTGGCCAACAACAACAGCATCACGCTCGACATCAGCGAGGACGGCCAGTTGATCCCCAGCGATAGTGGCCAGATCGCAGCCATCACCGTCGATCAGCGCCATGCTATCCTGCTGCCTACGGCTGGATTCGTGGTTGATTTCGCCACCCGCTTCGCCGGAAGCCAGATCAGCATGCGACAGGTGATGCGCGGCTGCTTTGACGCGGTCGTCGACAATAGCGGCGAGATGCGATTGCAGGCGCCGGCGATTGCCAGCCGCGATGGTGACCGCTGGACGCTCGAAAAGCCCGGTCGCCTGTCAGGCTTTACCGACTCCAGTTAGTGCAGGCTGCGCCGAGCCGGGGAGTCAGCCGAGCTGGGGCATCTCTCCGGCACGCGCTCAGACCGGGCGGAGCCGGGGATAGCGCCACGCTAGATGCCAGCCGAGCTTGGCGTCGAGTTCGCGCTGGTCGGCGGCACATTGATCGAGCCGCGTGACCGCGCATTGGCCATCGCGATTGACAATTCTCAGCAGGGCAACGGCGCTCATCCCGTCTGCCGGCGGGTCGATACAGAACTCGCTGGTCGGCAGTGACGGGCCGGACAGATTGACCCACGTCTCGCTGCCGGCCCAGGTCGCAGAACCCTGCGCAATGAAAGCGTAAAGATCGATCTGGGCATAGGCGGCCAGCCCCTCCAGATTGAAGCTGAGGCTTTCCTGCCCCGCATTCTCGTCGGCCAGATTGCCGGGCGTCACCAGCAGCCAGGGCGCAGCCTCCAGCCGCCCGCGCCAATCGCCTGACTGGATCGCGGAGCGTGTGCCATCCGGCGCGATGCAGGCTGCGCCCAAAGAAAGGCCCAGCGGCCGGATGCGGCCATCCGTGCCGCCAATTGTCCAGCGCCAGTCGAGCGTGACCGTCAGCCGTCCGCCGTGCCCTGCACCGATCAGCGCATTTCTCCGGTCGAAAGGCTTGCTGCCCGGGGTCCGCACCGCCGGACGCGGCGGAGGCGGAGGCGGCCCAGGCGGTGGGGCAGCGGGTTGCGCAGGTGGCGGAGGTGCAACAGGCGGGGGCGGGGGCGGGGGCGGGGGCGGGGGCGGGGGCGGCGGACTGGCCGAGGGCGCAGGCACAGGACCAGATGCGGACGCCCGGCTATCCTCGCCTTCAACATCAACCCCTAGGCTGGTCGCCAGCGCGCCGAGGCCGTCGCGGAAGCCCTGCCCGATCGCTCTGATCTTCCAGTTGTTGTCGCGGCGATAGAGTTCGGCGACCATCATCGAAACTTCGCTCGCCCCGCTCAGCGACAGCTCGAAGCGGTGGGCTTCGCAGCCCCCTTCGATTACGCAAAGCGCGGTCCCGACGAAGCCTGCCATCGACCGGCCCGGTGTCTCGACCGTCAGGCAGAAGATAATTTTCGCGATGGTGCTGGGCACATCGGTAAGCGCAATCGCGAAGCGGGCCTGCCCTGGCACGCTCTCGACCATACGCACGCAGCCCTTCTCGGCACTCTCCTGATTGTAGAACACCATGTCGGCGTCAGAGCGCACCTTGCCATTCCCGGCTACGAGAAAGGCGCTCGGGTCCAGCGCGCCCGAAGCGGTTGGCCAGGTGATGAGAATTTCGACATGATCCCCCGAAACCGGGGCATTCGCGCCTCTAATCAGCTGTGTCATTAATTGCTGTCTTGTTGTGTCGGGATCGCAGGATTGGGCAGTTAGAGCCCGCCTGTCTTTAATAGCCGGGCTGGAGCGGAATTGAAGCGCCAATCATCCGGCAAGGCCACCGAAACGAGCGGGTAATCGCGCAGCGCCGCCTCACGGCACCTGTGAACTGTGGTTCAACGCGCCCCTCAATCCTTTTCGAAACGGCCTCTAAGAAAGCGGCAAGGGCGCCGGCACCTCAAAACCAATGTGTATTCACTTTGCACAGTGTCCCTCCTCCCAGTAACGCTCCCACGGCAACGCCACGCCCCGCTCAACTAAGGCGCACGACAAATCGACGCCGCTGGGCAGAGTACACCATGCTGCGGTACGGCTCCCTCCAGCACTTCCATTAGAGACGCAGCTCAACTCAGGGCCTTGAACCAAAACATGACCGTTCGGTCCAATACCCGTCGGCTTGCCCACAAGGGATACAAGAGCGTCTCGGGCATCGACAGCGCTCACCGCCGGACAGGGTTGATTGGGCCTGCACGTTTCGTCCATCTCGCGGGCAGCGATACCAGCTAGTCTGATGCGCGGACCTTCTGCACACCAAATCGGTCCGTCGCCATCCCACACATGGGTAGGGGTGCAGCTGAACCTTACGGCATCTTCTACGATTGGCGGCTTCTTGGAGCGCATGGGCCCGACTTCGCTCGGTGCTTCACGGACATTTGCACGATCCGAGCCCCGAGCATAATCACTGCCTTGATCGCTACATGCGCCGGTAGCAAGTGCCAAGCCGCCAGCAATCGTCATCATTAGCCCTGTGCAAACACCCGTTTCGGTGCGTCCGCCAAGCCTTCGCCTCAAGGCGCCAACCATCGATTTGACTATTCCTTAATGCAGATTCTGTCTGTCGCGCGCACCTATTCCTATGTGATGCCGCGCAGCGTTCCGATTTGATCACGCGCAGGTGAAGCAACCTGATCGCTGGTGTCTTTTCGCACTATGGCTGGACGGTGGTCAAGCGGTGGCAACTTGAGCGAGACGATGCAGGGATTTGCCGGGCTGCTTGAGCCGATGGGCATTGTGGGCGAGAATTTCAAAGATGGCGTCCGCATAGGTTGGATCGCCGATGATCGAAACAGCGCGCGATGGGAAGCTGGCTCGTGACCAGGGTTGAGCGCCGTCCGGAGCGCTCTCCGAGGATTTCGAGCAGATGATCTCGGGCATTGCCACCGAGCAGCTCAAGCCCTCAGTCGTCAAAATGAGTAGCTCGACGCTGGCTAGACTTATGGTTCAGGCAGCAATGCGTCCGTCGCCCTTGGACAGCGACAGCTCGTCGATCAACCACGGCGGCCGAATGTAAAGAACAGGACGAGTGTCGCGCTAGGACTGATGCCAAATGGCGCACACCAACCAGCGAACCGTTAGGTCGGGGACATCACTTCGACCAACGGAGGCGATTCGAGCAATCCATCGGGCGTGACCGCAGGTTCCGTCATCAACACGGTCTGAACCTGGCGCAGTCCCGCAGGAAAGTCGGCTTTAGCCGCAGCGAAGGCGCGGATCACAAGCTCGCTGCAATAGAGTTCGCCGGGATCGGAAAGTCGCAGCCCGTAATCGAACGGGGTGCCGATGGCGCCGAGGGCGACTTGCCGGACGATCTGCTCCTGATCTTCGGTGAGGGTCTGATGCCGGTAGATGGCGAAATCGGAAGCTTCTTGAGGATCGAGGAACGCTTCAATGCTCTCCTTGATAACGCCGCCGTCATTGCCGTCCTGATCGGGCACGGCATGAACAATCCAGACCATCTCCTCGTCTCTTACAATCAGACCGACATGGGAAAAGCGGGCTTCGGCATCGGCGGCCAGAACGGTCGAAGCCATGAGATCGCGGCCGCGCCGGAAGATCAAATCTCCGTCCTTCAGTGATTGCAGGTCAACAGTGGCTAACGCAGTTCCCGCCTCGATGCTTACGGCCGTGTTTGGCGATTGCGGTGCGAATGATGCCAGCGGATAGGTCAGAACGGCAAGCAGCAGGCCCTCTAGCGCTGCGGCGCGCCTACTTGTCGGCACTGATCTTCCACTCATCATCCATCTTGACGAGCTTGACCTTCTGTATCTTGGGTTCGCAGCTACCGGCATAGGTGATGCTGACAATACCGCGCTGCACTGCATTGTCGCCGTTCAGGTCGGTGGTGATTTCGGCGATGCCTCCGCAAGCGGCGATCTCCTCGGTCTGCGTGGCCAGTACGGCGCGCAGCTTCTTCTCGCCCAGCATCCCGGTCAGCTGCGGTGAGAGTTTGCTGATTGCCTTTTCGTGATGCCCGTCTTCAACCGCGTGGTGAAACTCCTCGATCACGCCCTCGGGCCGCTGGGCGCACCCCCCCAACAGCGCCGCGCCGCAGAGCAATGCGAGGAATCTGTTCATGGAATGTGGCCTCACCTCGTCTAATTCATGAATTCCAAGAAGCTGCACCTCTGTCAACCGGAATGGGCCGGCCTTTCATGTGTGCAAGGACAACGGCGATGAAATCCGGCACCCACGTTTCCAGCTTCTTTACCTGACATCAGAGATGGCGCTGAACTCCGTCAGGGTCTCCAGGCACTGGTGGGCCACGTCACACAATACCGGATCACGGGAAATCACATACCCGCTGCTCCTTGGCGGAGCAGAACGAGGCGGCATAGATCACCCACATGGCCTGCGCATGGAGCGGTGCCCGGCGACGCCAGCGCAGCGGCGTTGACCCGTGCCCGGGCATATCGAGGCCTATCAGCATTCCTGCTTCAGCGAGCTCGTGCTCGTCGGCATCGAAGGCAATCACGGTATTGGTTTCGAGCGCCCGAGCGAGGAAGACAGCATCGGTCGGGGCGCCAGCCATATTCGCCGAAGCCTGATGGGCCTGCCTGATCAGCACGGTGGCATCGGCGGGGATAGAGCGAACGGCACCCTTGAGGATGTCAGCAGCGTCATCCTCGGGGTCAAAGAAATGATGTTCGAGCTCGAAGGCGACATCGAAGAAGGCACGCCGGCGGACGGTGAACAGCGCGAGCGAGCTGATGGCAGAGCGCGGGTCCGTTTCGGGGCGGGTGCGGATGATAGAGAGGGATATCAGCGTATCGGGATGGCGCTTGGGTTTCATGTTGTGTGGTTTCCTTGGTCCGCAAACGCAGACAGGCGGCGCCTCCGAGTAGACGCCGCCTGCTGGCGCGGCATGATTGATGATGTCGCCGTCGATGATGATGGAGACAGCGGTAGGGATGCGGGAAGAGGGTGCCGCCAGAACGGCAACACCCCCTTCCCGGCAGTCACCCGAGATCGATCCTCTCGTCCGCGAACCGGAGCAGCAGCAGATGCTCGGTGAGTGCCCGTGAGCCGCTATCCGCCGCCATCTCGCCCCAGGCTTGCCAGCGGTCGAGATGGTGGGCCAGCCAGCCAAACAGCCGGTCGCGGGCATAATCATCGGGGAACGACAACGCCCACAGCACCCGGGTGAGCGGGATGTTGCCGCCCATTTCGTAGCCGATCAGCTTGATCCCGGCCTTGCCCGCGATCGGTTCGCGCACGAAGCGATACCGCAGCGCCCTGCCTAGCGCTTCCTTCGCAGCCATGACCTGGTCGCGCTCTTTTCGGGTCCCGCCGCGGTCGAGCCCGTTAAGGCTTGCCAGCGTCGTAAAGTCGAGCGGCGCAAGGTCAGGGGCCCTGACCGGCCGTGTTGCGGCAAGCATGCGTGCGACCGCCCTTCCCTCCACGGTAACCTCGCGGCTCTGGATCATGCCCTGGCCTTGCAGCCATGCCATGTAGTGGCGATGGCTCGGCCAGCCCCCGCCGAACAGGTCGTCAACGGCGGCCTCGAAGCCGATCATTCGGTTCATCAAGGCGTGCAAAATGCTCAGCATCAGCTCGCAGCCGTCGTCGACCGTGTAAGAGCCGAGGCGTGGCATTCCGAGGCGGGCTTGCCAGAAGTAGTCGCGCAGACTGAGCCATACCGATCCATCTTCGTCGATCAGGCCATTGATCGCGGAATCCTCGCGCAGCCAATAGCCCCACGGAAGATGCTCGTAGCGACGCGCAGCGTAACCGGTGGGATCGGGAATAAAATACCTCATGGCCGCCCCCCTTTGCCCGGCAGCAGCGCCTTTGGATTGCCATCAAGGATGAGCGGCACACCCGCCCCGGCAGCTGCGTCACCATCACCGCTGGTCGGTTGATGCTCGAGCGCCTTCAGCCTGGCGGCGAGGTCGACAACTTCTCCGGCGACGTAGGCCAGATCACGATAGATCTTTGGCCCTGCTTCCCTGTTACGGTCGTTCTGGCTGTAATCTCGGGGCAGAAAGTCCCCCGGCTTGTCGGTATCGAACCCGAACCACCAGGCGTCGGAACCGCTGCTGGCCTCACTGTCTTGCGTGGCGGGAACATGTAGCCGCGACCGCACAGGGTGATGCACGTGGCAGATCCGAAGCATCGGCCGCCCGCTATCGTCGCACAGCGCCGAGTAGTCGAGCCCGCGGTGCGGCGAGATGCCAAGGTCAGCCGGGATCGCGTCCCGCTCATAGCACCACAGTGGGTGCGATGGGGTGACAGCGACATAGCCTGACAATGTGCCATCGATTTGCCGAAGGATCAGACAGGAATAGCCGGTTGCGGGATCGCGCCAGGCAATCCTGTCGGGCTCATCGCGCCATGGCCCTTCACCATAAGGTCGGCGCTCAGGGATCTGCGTGATTTGTTCGGGGTCGATTGCATGATCGCCCAGGATCAGCCGTTCGGGCAAGGCAATCGCCGCGGGGCGCGGTGCTACCGGCACCAGGCTGCGGCTTTTGCTCCCCGCACGGCGACGGGGAGGCTTGGTTGACTTGGTCATCTATGGATTTCCTTCAGATACAAAAAAGCCGCAGCGTCCGGATTGGACCTGCGGCGGATATGTTTCTCGACGTGAGAAGCGTTGGGCTGCGCGTTGCGATGTGACGCCGGGCGATGCGCTTGGCGCCCGGGCAGTGCTGTATGGTAATCAGGTCATGTAGTTCTCCTTCTCAGGGGGTTGGATCGGGCGCCGCACTCTGCCGAGGCAGATCATGCGGCCCTGTGCACCACGCCGCGCAAATTCGAAGCGGCAAGCTGGCCCCTTGCCCAAGGTGCAAAGCTGTTGCGGACGAAGGAGCTGGCGGGCGCCGCCCGCCCTGCTGCTTCAGCCAGCACCTCGAGGCTCCGTTGCGGGTGACAGGCGATCACGCCGTATGCATGCAGGTGGCGAAGGGCGATGACGCAGGCCGTCAGCACATCGGCGAGGCACTGATCGCGCACCTCTCGCCACTTGCCCTGTTCGACCAGCGGGCCAATGTCCTTGCTCGGTGAGGGCTTGCAGGGAATATGCGTGCCGATCGCGTATTCCGGCAGATGCACTGGCTTTGCCTTGCCGGTCACGGCCTGGCAAAGATCGAGCCGCGCATAGGCATAGGGGTTGAGATCGCGCAGCTGCTCGGGAAGCAGCAAGCCGAACTCGCCTGCACATTTCCGCAGCACCGCCAGATCCTTGAATTCGCCGCCCCACGTGGTGAGCACCGCTTCGGGGTAGCGCTGCAGCGCGTCGAAAAAGCGCATGACGGTTGCGCGCTCGTCCGCTTCATCATTGGCGATGACGACGCATTCCTCGACCACCGGCACATCGCTGTCCGGGTCAAATCGCAACGCCATCCATGACGCAGCCGCGATCCGGTGAAACGGCCAGCGCAGATCGGTGCGACCGCTCTTGCCTTCACTGACGGCGTAACCGGCATAGGCGCTGCGATCGTAGAGGTATTCGAAATCGCACACGATCAGGCGCAGCGATTTGCGTTGCTGAGCGTCGCTGCTTTTTCCACGGGCCGTGAAAATTCTCGCATCGCGTTCGAGCGCAATTGCCAAGGCTTCGTCGAAAAATTCTGCGTCATCATCATCGCGCCGAATGCGCGCAATTTGATTCACCGACTCCGCGAATTCAGCACACGGCCGTTGGGAATTCTGCGCATCAGGCCGGGTGGGCATTTCAGCAGATTCCGGAATCGCATTTGCGCGCATTTCCGTTTCAGGATTGTCGTTCATATTGTTCATGGGTGTGTCCTTGAAATTGAAAAGGCCCGCGCAT